>Ga0129306_1001938_pt1 | contig 20454 bp, 16 predicted proteins | sample P827metagenome_FD_94438 | JGI IMG/M metagenome (GOLD analysis project Ga0129306, IMG submission 94438) | Capybara group fecal microbial communities from Wisconsin, USA - P827 metagenome | ecosystem: Host-associated > Mammals > Digestive system > Large intestine > Fecal | place: USA: Wisconsin... | reverse complement strand
TCAGCTGCCTGATGGTATAGCCTGGCACGTTTTTGCCAATACCGGTATGCCGTCACCCGATGATATCTTTGATTTTGGAAAGGAGCCGCTCACCGAGAACCAGCACGAGGTGCTGGTGGGCCCACGTTCTATCATCATCCTTGTTGGGAAAGGTAAAAAAGGAAAAAGGTAAAAAAGTAAAGAGGTTTGAGTAAACTGCATTTCCAACCCATCAAAGGACAGGCCCGCGAGATACTCACGGCCATCCTGAAGTCGCCCGAGGTCGCTTCCTGCAATCTAAAAGAGACCCTGGCGCTGAGGTTGGCTTGCGAAGAAATCGTCATGAATGTGACATCCTATTCCTATCCGGAAGGTGCCGAGGGTTTCTTGGATGTGGACATCCAGAAGACCGACCGCATCACGATCCGTTTCGAGGATGGTGGTGTGCCTTTCAATCCTTTGGAGCAGAAAATAACTAATACAAAGTTGTCGTGGAAAAAACGTCGCATAGGCGGGCTTGGCATCTTTCTCCTCCGTCACAAGATGGACAATGTGCGCTATGCCTACAAGGATCATAAGAATATATTGACTATCGAAAAGGTAATATGAAAAAGAGGAAGTTGTCGCGTCGCATCACTTGGCGTGTCATTGGAATTATGTCGTTCTTCAATGTGCTCATCGTTGGAGTCATCGTTGCGTTTGTCTTTGTGCTCTCACTCGGTAACGGCAGTATGCGCGGACAATACGTGACCGACGGTATTGCCGACAATGTTGAAACGATGCTCCAATTGGCGAAGACTGTTACATTTAATAACCGTAGCGATGTTGAAGCCAACATGGACAGTCCTGAGCATGTATTCGACGCGTTGGAGAGGATTATGAAGATCAACAAGCGCCTGGCAGGATGTTTTGTTGCCTTTGAACCTGATTATTTCAAAGGTCAAGGCCGATGGTTCGAAGCCTACGCCTACTATGCTGACAGTACGCACGTTGATTGCCGGCAGATAGGCTCCCCACAGCACGACTATTTCAATGGAGCATGGTATCAGCGAGGTTTATCCTTAGAACGTGACGATGATGGCTACTTGACAGACTTGTACTACGATGATACCGTCAACAGCGGTATGTTCTGCAGTTATGTCATACCCGTCTTCGATTGTCAGGGTCGCAAAGTCGGCGTCTATGGCGTTGACCTGAGTCTTGATTTGCTTGATGTAATTATCGACGAAGCGATGAGAAATGTCAGGAAGGAATTCATGGTCGACGCTCAAGAAGACATTGGTGAAGACGGTGAAATCTATTTCTCCATTCAGATTATCGACAGCAAGGGCAACAGAATTACCGGTTCCGACTCCCTCGACATCAGTATGCTCAAGGGCGAACAAGAGGTAGTGGATCGTGAACTTGACATGAAGGACCTGAAGCACACTCCTTACTATATCAATGCCAAGCAGTTGGGTGCTACGGGTTGGACGTTGGTTGTGTTTCAGCATCGTGAGCTTGTGTTTGCATGGGGGTGGGTGCTTGCCGTTATCATCGTCTTCTGCATGGGCATCGGCTGTCTTGTTATCTTCTTCTTTACGACCCGCAGCATCCGCCGCGCCACAAAGCCGCTGGGATTCTTGTCGGAGTCGGCTCAAGAAGTAGCTAAGGGTAACTTCGACGCGCCATTGCCCACGTTCAAGCACAACGATGAAGTGGCTCAGTTGCGCGACTCGTTCGGCACCATGCAGCAGTCGCTGAAGGAGTATTTGGAGGAACAAAAGGCACTGAGCGCCGCCAAGGCTGCCATGATGAGTGAGCTAAATGTGGCACATACCATCCAGATGTCGATGATACCGAAGACGTTCCCCGCTTTTCCTGATCGCAAGGACTTGGACCTCTATGCCTCGCTGACACCTGCCAAGGCTGTTGGCGGTGACCTCTATGATTTCTTCATACGCGATGACAGTCTGTACTTCTGCATCGGTGACGTGTCGGGCAAGGGCGTACCTGCCTCACTGGTCATGGCTGTCAGCCGGACACTCTTCCGCAACATTGCAGCCCATACTGACAAGCCGAGTCATATTGTGGAGACGATGAACGTGAATATCTGCGATGGGAATGAGCAGTGTATGTTCGTCACGCTCTTCGTGGGTGTGCTCGACTTGCAGACGGGCCGGCTGCGCTACTGTAATGCCGGTCACGATGCGCCATACGTCCAAGCCGAACACCTTCCATGTGATCCCAATCTCCCCGTTGGTCTCAATCCAGACATGAAATACTCGGAGCAAGAAGCGATGATAGCCCCAGGCAAAATTCTTTTCCTTTATACCGACGGACTGACGGAGGCCGAGAATAGTAGCCGTGATCTTTTCGGAATGGAGCGTGTCGATGAGGTCATCGCAACCTTTGAGGGATCTCCCCAGGAGCTGATTGAAACGATGACCGCCGCTGTCCACCAGTTTGTCGGCGACACTGAGCAGAGTGACGACCTCACGATGCTGGCCTTCAGAATCAGGAAATAAAAACATATTGGCTACAAAACTGAAATAGGACAGGTCGTTTCCAGCAACGGCTCGTGTCCTTTTTCTCTTTTTTAGTTATCGATTTCTGTCTTTTAAAAGATGTAAAACGTAACAGAACATATTCGGTTACATTTCGAACAGCGAAAATAGATTGTTTTTATCGAACTTTGCACCCCAGAAAGTAAATAAAGGACAGAATGGAGATTAAGAAACTCACGCCTCGACACGGGGAGGGCACTTATCGGATAGATGAAAGTGACGATTTTGTAGTGATAGAGGACATCGACTGGGGATGCATTCCCAGCGGTAAATTCTATACAGAGGAGCACAGAATCGGTCTGATCTGTACGGGTGGCCGGGCGCAGTTCGAATACGACGGTGTGAAGTACACGATGGAGAAGAACGACCTGTTTCTTTATATGACGCATAATATTATCAGCAACCTCATGGCTTCGTCTGATTTCAATTGCCGTCAGATATGGTTCACACGCAGTGAAATATGGAACATGAATATCTACTGCAATACAGATTTTATGGACATGGTTTATCTGAAACAACACCCGAAAGTGCACCTCGCGGATGATGATATGAGCCTGATTGATGGATACTTCCAGATGTTGTTTCACCGCATGAAGGATCGTTCTGCGATTCTCTATCCCGAAATAGTAAGGTCGCTTGTGGGTACGATGATGCTGGAAATGCTGTCAATGATGCGTCGTGAGGAGGTAAAGAAGGAAATGCTAAGTACCAATGGTGTAGAGCAGGATTTTCAGGAGGGCACTTCTTCCAGCATCCACCGCAGACGGCTGGCCGACAAGTTTATGCGCATGGCAGAACAGAGCGATGGACGTATCCGTAGGGTGGAGGAATTTGCCAGCCAACTCAACATCACGCCCAAATATCTCTCGACCATTCTGAAAGAGACGATGAACTGCCGGCCGAGTACCATCATACAACTTTTCACAATGAAAGCCATTGAGCACCGACTGCGCTTCACAGACATGACGATTCAGGAGATTTCCAACGAACTGAATTTTCCCAATCCATCGTTCTTCGGCAAATATTTCAAGGAGCATGCTGGTATGACGCCGTTAGCATATCGTAATAAATATCACAAAAGAAATAATCAATAATCATCAACGATAAAAAAATGAAAATCATTCGTACAATTTTGACTATGATGGTGCTTGTAGCACTATGTAGTTGCGGTGAGAAAAAACAGGCCGCTCAAGAGCAGACGGTCAGAGTGAAGGTTCAACAGATCCAATCGGAAGCTGTTAATGGTGAGCAGGGTTTCTCAGGCACGATTGAAGAGTCGAGCGGCACGTCGTTGTCGTTTCCTGTGTCGGGTACAATCAAGAAAATCTATGTCAGTGCCGGACAGACAGTTGGCGCCGGACAGCTGATTGCTGAACTAGATGCCACCACCTTGCAGAATGCCTACACGATTGCCAAGACTTCGCTTGAGCAGATTCAGGACACTTACAACCGTATGAAGGAGCTGCACGACTTAGGCTCACTGCCCGACATGCAGTGGATTCAGATTGAGAACCAGCTGAAATCTTCAAAAGCATCAGAGGCAATGGCCAGGAAGTCACTGTCTGACACAAAACTCTTCGCTCCCTTCAGCGGCTATATTGCTGCGAAAAATGCCGAAATAGGGCAGAATGCCGTACCAGGTTCGTCCATCGTGAAGCTGGTCAACATCAGTCAGGTGAAGGTGAAGATTTCTGTGCCTGAGAACGATGTTCAGCGCATTGCCAAGGGTTCATCGATGAAGATTGTGGTTCCCGCTTTGGGCAATCGCGAGTTCTCTGGCCGTGTGACGGAACGCGGTGTAAGTGCTGATCCCCGCTCAAGGACCTACGAGGTGAAGGCTACCATACAGAATCCCGGTGCTCAGCTGTTGCCAGGGATGATCTGTCAGGCATTCACCAACTATATGCAGGGAACAACGGGTGTGTTTATCCCTGCCAACCTGGTACAACTTGATGGTGACAACAAGACCTTCGTCTGGGTAGTCAACAATGGAAAGGCCGTGAAACGCGAGATTACCATTAGCGGTGAGACGGCTCAGGGTGCACAGGTCAGTGGAGGACTCTCTGCTGGCGACCAGCTCATTGTCTCTGGCCAGCAGAAGGTGAGCAATGGTATGAGCGTGGAGATAGTGAAGTAATAGTGAAAAAGGAAAAGTGAATAATTTGCTACCGCTATTATGGAAGAGAATAAAGAAAAGAAGATGTCACTGCAGGAGTGGTCGATGCACTACCGGCAGATCATCATATTGCTCGTGAGCTGCTTAGTGGCTCTGGGTATCTTTGGTTTGGCAAACATCAATAAGAATGAGTTTCCTGATGTCACTATCCGTCAGGGCATCGTTGCAGCCGTCTATCCAGGTGTGACGGCTCAGGAGATGGAGGAACAGGTGACCAAACCGTTGGAGAAATACATCTTTCAGTTTCGTGAGGTAAAGAAGGAGAAGACCGTCTCCTATTCGAAAGACGGCCTCTGTATCATTCAGGTGGAACTGAACGACGACCTGACGAACAAGGATGAGTTCTGGTCGAAGTTCAAGCACGGCGTGCAGGGCTTCAAAGCCCAGTTGCCCGATGGTGTGTTGGCCATTCAGGTGAACGATGACTTCGGCGACACCTCGGCTCTGTTGTTGGCCATGGAGTCGAAGGACAAGACCTACCGCGAACTGAACGACTACATGAACACCCTCATCGACTCGCTGCGCATGATTAAGAGCGTGGGTAAGATGAGCGTCTTCGGACTGCAACACGATCAGATCAGTATCTATCTCGACAGCGACAAACTGTCACACTACGGCATCAGCTATCTGACGATTGCCCAAGTACTGAGAGGCAAGGGTTTCGTGACGACAGCCGGCCGTGTGAAGAACAATGATTATAAGTCGCCCATCTACGTGGACCATGCGCTTAACAAGATTTACGACATAGAGAACACCTTAATCTATACAGACGGAAAAGGCAACAATGTGCGACTGAAGGATGTGGCTACCGTCAAGCGTGAATATCCCCAAAAGACTTCCTTTATCACCAGCAATGGCACGAAGTGCCTGCTGCTGTCGGTGGAGATCAAGAAGGGCCAGGACGTGTCGAAGATGGGTTCAGAGATCAACGAAAAGATGGCCAACTTCAAGCAGGACATTCCCGACGATGTGCAGCTGACGACCATCACCGACCAGAAGAAGGTGGTTGACGACTCCATCGAGAACTTCCTGCACGAGCTGCTGATAGCCATCACGACGGTGATCCTCGTGGTGATTCTCATCATGCCTGTACGAGTGGCAATGGTGGCAGCAGGCACCATGCCTATCACCATCTTTATCTCGTTAGGCACCTTCTACATGTTCGGCATAGAGCTGAACACCGTGACGCTGGCGGCACTGATTGTGACCTTGGGAATGATTGTGGACGACTCCATCGTGATTATCGACTCCTACATGGAGATGATGGCCGAGGGCAAGCCGCGCTTGCAGGCCAGCATCGATGCCACCGTCCACTTCCTGAAGTCCATCTTCACCGCGACGCTGTGTATTTCGGTGACGTTCTTCCCCTTCCTTATCGTGATGACGGGCACATTCCATGACTTTCTGGTCTCTTTCCCCTGGGCTATCAGTATCGTGCTCTTCATATCGATGATCATCGCACAGACGCTGCTGCCCATCCTGCAGTACTTCTTCATCACCAAGCCCATCGAGGCCGCTAAACCGAAGAACGGCAAGAAGCCCTTCAACCTGCTCGACGTGATGGACAGGTACTACAAGGTACTGCTGGCATGGTGCTTCCGCCATCCATGGGCAACTATCGGCATGGGTGTCGCCGGCTTCGTCATCGGTTGCGTGATGTTCCTCAATATACCCCAGAAGATGATGCCTATCGCCGACCGCGACCAGTTTGCCGTAGAGATTTACATGCCGCTCGGTTCCTCCATCGAGCATACCGCAGCAGTGGCCGACTCGCTGGAACACATGATCAGCAAGGACGAGCGCGTCAAGGGTATCGCCTCCTTCAAAGGCTGTGCGTCGCCCCGATTCCATACATCATACGCCCCACAGTTTGCTGACGAGAGCTATGCACAGTTCATTGTCAATACCACAGGCAACGAGGCCACCGTACAGTTGATTAACGAGTGTACGGAGAAATACAGAAAGATGTTCCCTGAAGCTTACGTGAAGATCAAGCAACTGAGTTTCAGCAGCTGTGCCATACCCATCGAGGTACGCTTGAAGAGCGATAACCTCAGTGAACTGAAAACCTATTCCGACAGCATTGTCCAGATATTGCGCCAGATGCCGGAGTTGATGCTCGTACGCAGCAACATGCTGGAGCCGCTGGCCACCACCCGCATCAAGATTGACGACGAGAAGGCCAGCCGCTTAGGTATCACCAATGAGGATGTAGAGCTGCAGATGGCCTTCCGCTATGGCGACGGACTCACCGTCAGCACGGCTTGGGAGGGTGACTATGACGTGAACGTGAAGATGAAGACCGTGGATGCCGACCATGCCACGAAGCAGGATGTGATGGACGAGCTGATTCCTATCGGCATCTCTGCTGCCCTCCCCACCACGCTTGATGCCCTGAGGAGCATCGCTGATGCTGGCAGTTTCCTGCCCAGCGTGCCTTTACGTCAGTTTGCCGAAGTCGTTCCCAACTGGCAGTATGGTCAGATTTGTCACCGCAACGGTCTGCGTACCGTTACCGTCATGGCCGAAGTGGCCCGCGGCGAGAACGATGGTATCGTGACCAAGAAGGTCATGGAGCGTCTGACCGACTTCAAGTTGCCTGAAGGTATGCAGATAGAGTATGGTGGACAGTATGAGGCCGACAACGAGACCGGTCCCCAGATTGCCGGCGCCCTCATCATGTCTGTCATGATTATCTTCTTCGTACTACTGTGGCACTTCAAGAAGGTTAGCGAGGCTTTGCTCATCATGGTTTGCCTCACGCTCTGCGTCTTCGGTATGGCCGTTGGTTTGATGATTCAGGGTGTGGAATTCTCGATGACCAGTGTCTTGGGCTTCGTGTCGTTGATGGGTATCTTGGTACGAAACGGCGTCATCCTCTTCGACTACGCGGCAGAGGTGAAGGAGCTGGAGAAGCTCTCGCTCAAGGACGCCATCCATGTGGCAGCCGAGCGCCGTATGCGTCCTATCTTCCTCACATCGGCAGCCGCCTCCATGGGCGTGGTTCCTATGATTCTCGGCGGCAGTGCACTTTGGGTGCCTATGGGTGCCGTCATCTGTTATGGTACGCTGATTACCATGTTCTTCATCCTAACAGTAATGCCTATCGCTTACTGGAAGGTCATGGGAAGAAGCGAGAATTAAGAGTTAAGAGTTAAGAATTAAGAGTTAAGATGAAAAAGATATTGTCCCTTTTGGTCTGTTCTGTATGCTGCGGTTCTGTTGCAGCCCAACAGACCTATTCCCTCGACCAGCTGAAACAGTTGGCCGTAGAGAACAACTACAGTCTCCGCTCTGCCCGTAACGCTATCCAGCAGTCGAAGGAGCAGCAGAGTGAGGCATTCACCAAGTATTTCCCTACACTCTCGGCAACAGGTGCAGCCGTCACCTTTGATAAACCCATGTTGGAAATCGACCTTGAGATGCCTTCCCACATAGCCAGTCTGCTGCCGGGCGGCCTCGAACTACCATCCAACATCAGTATGTGGAAGAGTGGTGTGTTCGGCTCTGTCTCTGCCATTCAGCCGGTATTCATGGGCGGACAGATCATCAATGGCAATAAACTGGCCAAGGTAGGAGTTGCAGCCAATGAGATTAAGCTCGAAGCCTCGGAAGACCAGGTTGAGCTGACCACTGAGCAATACTACTGGCAGATGGTGTCGATCAAGGAAAAGCTACACACGCTCAGCACCATCCATCAGATGCTTGAGGAACTGGAAAAAGACGTTAACAATAAGGTACGCGTAGGTGCCGTCAACCGCAACGACCTGTTGCAAGTTCAGCTACGCAAGGGAGAAGTGGAAAGTGCTCAACTGGAGGCTGAGAACGGACTAACTACCGTCAGCCAGCTGCTGGCACAGCACGTCGGAAAGACTAATGAGGTCATAGACGTCAGTGTACCTGCCGAACTAAGCAATATGGGTAAGGCAGATACTCCCGTTTCGCCTGCCAATCTGCGCCAAGACCATCAGTCAGCCTTGAATGCCACACCGGAGTACCGCCTGTTGGAAAAGAATGTGGAGGTTCAGCGCCTGCAGCACAAGATGAAAGTAGGACATAACATGCCTAAAGTTGGCGTCGGTGCCAGCTACAGCTGGAACAACTTCTTTGTCGACAATGGCCGTGGCAGTGGTATGCTCTTTGCTGCCGTCCAAATACCCATCAGCGGCTGGTGGGGCGGCTCGCATGCCGTCAAGAAGCAGAAACTGGCTCTTGACGATGCCCGTGAACAACTGGCAGACAACAGCCAGAAGCTCATCATCCGCATGAACAGTGCCTGGGCTGCAGTGGAAACCAGTTACAAGAAACTGGTTATTGCCCACGATGCCATCAAACAGGCAGAGGAGAATCTGCGACTGAACAAAGACTATTATCGTGTAGGCACCACCAAGATGAGCGATCTGTTACTGGCAGAAGAGCAGTATCAGGCGGCCTGCGACCGCTACACCGATGCCTATGCCACCATGCAGACCAAGATTCTGGAATACCGTCAGGCAACAGGACAAGATTGAGAGATAAAACAACATAAACAAATTTGAACAACATGAAAAAGCTTAATTATCTTTTTGCGGCATCAGTCATGCTGGTAGCCATGAGCCTTGGCTCGTGCAAGAGTAGTAACAAACCCGCCGAGACTTCAAGGATTGGCGAGATCCCCGAGGCCTTGCAGGACATCGTCGGAATCGAGAAGTACGACTCGCTGATCGACTACAGCCAGGCCGAGAACTGGCTCGACGTACCCGCCGCCATGGTCAAGGACGGCACGCTCAACGCCACCGCTGCCGACAGTCTCAAGGCCGTCGACGTGTTCTATGTCTATCCCACCGTCACCGGCTTCCGCCCCGAGACCGAGGTGTGCGACATGACCGACACGGTGATGATTGCCGGTGCGCAGATGGTACGGCAGATACAGACCGCCGTGTTCGATGAGAGCTGTAACGTCTTCATGCCCTACTACCGCCAGATTTCCATGCCGAAGCCCGACTCTGACTATCAGACCATCATCGGCTACGTCTCCGGCTTTGACGCCACCGACGCCCTCGACTATTTCCTTACGCACCTGAACCAGGGTCGCCCGTTCATCATTGCCGGACACTCGCAGGGTGCAGCAACTGTGATTGCCCTGCTCGAGAACTACATGACGAAGCATCCCGAGGCTTTCAGCCGCATGGTGGCTGCTTATCCTATCGGTTTTGCCGTTACCAAGGACTGGCTTGCAAAGACCGGCCTGAAGTTCGCCGAGGGTGCCACCGATACAGGTGTCGTCGTTTCTTGGAACACCGAGGGTCCCGCCAACCTGAAGGAGAAGAACATGACGCTCGCCCCTGGCGGCATCAGCATCAACCCCATCAACTGGAAGCGCGACGAAACCCCTGCTGGTGTCAAGGAGAATCTCGGCTCACTTACCTATGACGGCAAGTTCGTTACGCCAGGTATTGCCGACGCCCGCGTTGATACCGTCCGCGGCTCTGTCGTTGTCACCACTGTCGATGCCAAGCTCTACGCTATCCCCGTCGAGGAAACCCAGATGTTCGGTCCCGAGAGCTATCACCTCCACGACTACGGCCTCTTCTTCAACAACTTCAAGCAGAACGTCGCCGACCGCATTAAGGCGTTCATAGAAAAGTAAGAATAACCAAATATTTAAAACTATGAGTAGGATCAAGACTATCGGTATTCTGACATCGGGAGGCGATTCTCCCGGCATGAATGCGGCTATCCGTGCCGTGACGCGCGCTGGTATTTACAATGGTTTTAAGATCAAGGGTATCTATCGTGGCTACGACGGCCTCATCAATGATGAGGTGAAGGAGTTTACCACCGAGGATGTCAGTGGCATCATCACCCGTGGCGGCACCATCCTGAAGAGTGCCCGCAGCAAGGAGTTCATGACTGTGGAAGGAAGACAGAAGGCTTACGAGACCTGTCTGAAGGAGGAGATTGACGCCCTCGTCGTGATTGGCGGCAATGGTTCGCTGACGGGTGCCCGCGACTTTGCCATGGAGCACGACTTCCCCTGTATCGGCCTGCCTGGAACCATCGACAACGACCTCTATGGTACGGATGCCACCATCGGCTACGACACGACGATGAACACCATTATGGAGTGCGTTGACCGTATCCGCGACACTGCCAACTCGCACGAACGCATCTTCTTCATCGAGGTGATGGGCCGCGATGCCGGCTTCCTGGCTCAGAACTGTGCCATCGCCTGCGGTGCCGAGGCTGCCATCGTTCCTGAGGAGGCAACCGATGTTGACCAGTTAGCGGCATTCATGGGCCGTGGCATCCGTAAGTCGAAGAAGTCGTGCATCGTCATCGTCTCGGAGAGTCCTAAGTGTGGTGCCCTCTACTATGCAGATCGTGTAAAACAGGAGTTCCCCGAGTTCGACGTTCGTGTATCCATCCTCGGTCACTTGCAGCGTGGCGGCACGCCCTCTGCCCGCGACCGCATCTTAGCCAGCTGTACGGGCGTGGGGGCCATCGAGGCCATCTTACAGGGACAGCGCAACGTGATGGTTGGCATACGCAACAACGACATTGTCTATGTACCCTTCTCAGAGTGCATCCGTACTGACAAACGTTTCGACAAGCGTCTCCTCACGGTGCTTGACGAGTTGAGTATTTAGGATAATTCTTAGTTTATGAAAAGAATACTTATATTAGCAACTGCAGCTGTCTTTACAGCAGCAATAAACGTTCAGGCACAAAACTCTCCTGTAGGCATTGTCAGTGTACAAGACTCGGTGAAGAGTGTGCAGTTTGGCGTCATTTCGTCGGTGGCAACCGATGGTGGCCACGGCGTTCAGTTGTCGGGTCTCTCAAACACATCTGCACATAAATTCAACGGATTGCAGTTGAGCAGTGTCAGCAACATCACAGCAGGCATGGACAAGGGCGTGCAGCTGTCGGGTATCTTGAATATGATAATGACCGTTATGATAAGACCATTGCGTCAAGTCGTTTCTATCAGACGGTCCGCATATCAGGCGACACGCTCACGCTGGCTGCCTATGAGGTTTACCGCCATTCGCTCTGCGACTCTCTGCAGATTATCAAGGATAAAGAAATAGTAAAGATCATAGAATAATGAAGATTATGAAAGTAGAATTATTTAAATCAACAGGAAAAATAGCCCTGGCGATAGTTGGGGGATTCCTCGTCCATCTGCTTTTGTCGTGTAGCGGTTTCGAGACACATCCCTACGATGTGAACATCAAGGGAGAAACAGGCATCAATGCCAAGCAGATGGCAATCATCGAGAAAGAGTTTGCCAACAAGGAAGAACTTCGCATCGCGTTTATCAGCGACACCCACCTGTGGATTGGCGATGCACGCGATCAAGTGGAAGATGTGAATCGTAAGAACGTCGACTTCGTGGTACACTGTGGCGATCTGACAGATACCGCTACAGAGAAGGAATACGAGTGGTCGCGCGACGTACTGATGGGCCTGAACTGTCCGTTTGTGGCATTGATTGGCAACCACGACTTCCTCGGCACTGGCAACCAGACTTATGAGGTGATGTATGGCGCCTGCGACTTCTCGTTTATTGCAGGTCGCGTCAAGTTCATTTGCCTGAACACCAATGCTGTAGAATATGACTACCTGGCCTCAGTACCCAACTTCGATTTCATGGAGGAGCAGTTTACAAAGGATACCGACAAGTTCGACCGTACTGTCATCGTGATGCATGCCGCACCATACAGCGACCAGTTCAACAACAATGTCTGCAAGGCATTCCGCCGCTATCTTGATTTCGCTCCAGGCCTCATGTGCTGCATCTACGGGCACGACCACAACGACACTGTCTCCGACATCTATGGCGACGGTCTGATGTTCTATGCCATCGACTGTGCCAGTCACCGGAACTATCGTATAATGACTATATCACCAAAATTTGAGAAGGGTTATGAAATTGAACAGATTCGTTATTAGTATGGCAATGCTGACATGTACATTGCATGTCATGGCTGGCGATAGCCTCGATATACAGCAGAGTAAGTTTGAACGGCGGCTTGAGCGCAAGCAGAATGCCTGGTTGTCGCTGATACCTACCCATTTCGTCATCCAGAATGCCGGTAACATGGGTACCCTGTCGGCAGGTATCGGCTGGAGTTATGGCAAGAGCAGGAAGTGGGAGACGGAGTTGCTGGTAGGTTTCATCCCCAAGCATGATTCCTCGCGTCCTAAGGTGACAATGACCCTGAAGGGTAACTACATCCCATGGAAGATTGACCTCTCGAAGATTATCGGGAAGATACCCGAAGACCGTTGGAGGTTCTGCCCGCTGACTGCCAGCCTCTATCTCAACACCGTCTATGGACATGAGTTCTGGAAGAGCCAGCCAGGCCGTTATCCCGACGACTATTATCAGTTCATGTCAACCAAGTTCCGTCTGAACCTTGCATTAGGCGAGCGCATCGAGTTCAAGATACCCGAGAGCAAACGCAGAAGACATAGTCGTATCGCACTATTCTATGAGTTCAGCACGTGCGACCTCTATGTCCGCTCCATGTTCCAGAGTAGCGATGTAAAGCTGAAAGACATCATCGGACTCTCCATAGGTGCAAAGTTCTATACCAATTAAAATGTTTAGGAGACTTATCATTTTTATCTCAGCCATCATGGTTGAGTCGGTAACAGTAGGGGCAGACACATACGTCTGTCCCCAACTGTTGTCCGATAGTGTTGCGCAGACGGTTGCTACTGGCGATACCATCATTCAGAAGGAGAGCTTATGGAAGCGTGTATCCGACAAACTCGGAGCCCGTTATTTTAACTCAAAGTATGACTCAGCCTATGTGATGCGCCCGGAAGGCAAAGGCCTGACGCTGAAGGTAAGGATGAACCAGACGGGCAACACGTTCCATGCCAAGGGAACTGTCAATGGCATCTACTCGAAAACGGATCTCAGCACCAGCCATAAGACCACGTTCTCTCTGGCTGCCTCCTATCGGGGAATAGGAGCCGCCATAGCCATCAATCCAGCCAAGTGGAGTGGCGTCTATAAGGACTATGAGCTGAATCTCAACTATTATGGCAGACGCTTTAGTCTCGATCTGAGCTACCAGCGGTCAGAATCACTGTCGGGTGATATTTATGGTGACAGGGGGGACAAAAGGCTTGAGTCGGGCGAAGCGACGCTGAAGGTACTGAACTTAGTAGGCTACTACACCTTCAATCATCGCCGCTTCTCCTATCCTGCTGCGTTCACGCAGAGTTATATTCAGCGTCGCTCAGCGGGCTCATGGCTGCTCGGTATCAGCTATCAGGGTGGTAGTATCAAAACCAATGATGAGTTAAAGCAGAGGTCTCCCGATGCTCCAGAGATAACTATCGAGTTCGGACATATAGGTCTCGGTGGTGGCTACGGCTATAACCTCGTGCTGGGTCGAAAATGGCTGCTCCACGCTTCGCTGCTGCCAACTGTTGTGGTCTATAATCGCAATAAGATGATTCTGAATGGTGAGGATAAAGAGGCTCAACATGTTCGCTTCAATATGATTTTTAATGAACGGCTTGCTGTCGTCTATAATTTCTCCATGCGCTACTTCGCTGGTGCCACTCTTGTCATGAACAATTCCGTTTTCGACGACAAGAATGTGGTTGTCAACCAGAACAAGTGGCGGGCCCGTGCCTTCATCGGCGTGCGTTTCTAAGTTATCTGCCGCTATTCATAGCCATATACTAGACCGTATTTCTCGTTCAGCCCGCCCGGATTCACCATCACACGCACCTCTGGCTTGTCGATGTCGGCCTGCGACTGGAAACGATCTGCCTCGTCGGCACGGCCTCTTTCGCTTTCGTCTGGCACTCCTCACAGCAATACTTCTGCATCCCGCTCCTTGGAACGAACTCCTTTCCGCAGTACTTGCACTTTCTGACTTCCTTCATTTTCAACACTTTTTGATGGTTCAACAATCATTCTCTTTTTCCCTTTCGTTAAGTCCGCTCGACCTCCGGTCGCTTGCCTAAGCAAGAACCATGCTTCACATACGTCAACCTATGTCAACTCCGTCCGCATCGTTGCTCTCTCAGAATCCGTCCGCTCCGTTTTGTCACTCTTTGCACCTCATCGTAACCCTTTGTCAACCGAGTCCGCAAAGTGACGATTTCGAAGCCCCGTAAATTCCTCGCGGTAGAAATACGTTGCAAAAATATACTGGAATTCGGTAACTACCAAATTCCAACCATCAAGTGTTAAAAATCAAAAGTGTCTGAAAATGAGTGTTTTACAAATAGTTGGCATTAGATATTCCTAGTTATTTATGCCCTTTTAGATACAGTAAGAGAATGAACATCGCTTTGTTCTTTTTGACAATGCAAAGTTACGGTAAGAATCCCTCATAAGCAAGAAATCATTTGAAATCTTCATCAAGTTGTTGCGACATCTACTTAGTTATGCGACAAAAGGATTCCATTTGTCGTTTTCATGTCGCAAAGCATCTTGAAAAATTTGGACATGAGTAGGATGACGATTAATACAACCCGCTCGAGCTTTGCTCGCTTGCTACTGGAAGGACGCAAGAACATGTGTCCGTACCTTTTAACCTGCGGATTTAATTTGTCATTAGAATTATCACACCACTTACTGCGATATACGCATAGACGATGTATCGGAAAATGCGATTGGGAATGCGTTTAAAGACGTAGGCTCCAAGGGTTGTGCCGATTATGACGCCACCAAGTCCGAAACAGTAGTCTGTTAGGACGGTAGTAGTGAAGAAGCCGTTGTAGGCTCGTACGAAAGTCATCATCACATTGCCTATCAGGAAGTAAGTCTGCGCCATTGCCATATAATGCTCCTTCGTGGGTTCCGACTGGATGAAATAGAGAACGGCGGGCGGGCCTTGCATACCAAAGAATCCTCCCATAAGTCCGCTGAGTGTGCCAGTTCCCACCTGAACCTTCTTAGTCGTTGGCAGTTTTATCTTCTGACTAAACAGCGCGAAATAGATACTGATGACAATCAAAGCCACGCCCAGAATCCGCTTCAAGATATGGTCTTCAATGCGAGTCAATGCAAAGATGGCTATCGTCGAGACAACGATAAACGTCAGCAGTATCGGCCAGAGTCGCTTCCAAGTAACATAGGCCTTCAGTTTCCAGACGATGACTGCTGAGGTGGTGATGGCCAGAAGCCCGGACAGTGTTGTGGCCTCGCCATATGTTGGCAGGAAGAACGGCAGCATCGTCATAATGAATATGCCGAAACCGAAGCCCGTGGTGCGCTGCACGAAACTAGCTCCTATGCTTAGCAGGAATATGGCTATTACTAAACTGCTCATTCTTTTTCAAATCCTAATAATTCTCAAAATACTTCGCAAAGGTAGCAATAATTCGGCATTTCTTGCTAATTTTGCATAAGAAAATGGGTGCTTTCCTTTTGATGCTAGACTATAATGTACGTCACGATGACAGAACCGTTCACCAGATCCGCATAACTGCTGAAAATGTAAAACACCAAGAGAAGGGCGAGAATATCTGCTTCTTTCAAAATTCAGTTTTTCATATCCAGCTGCCCACTATAACTGATTGACTCCCGGTTTCTCGAAGTAACGTCAATAGATGTGTTGCCGTCAGGGAAGACGTCAAGGCGATAAGTGACGATATCTTCTTCGGTGTCAACGATGATGTCTATCTTCGTATCGCCTTTGCGCCCTTTTTCTGAACGGTATTCCTTGACGGGAGCTGTGAAGTTAAACCCCTTTCCGCCACCATAAGGTAAGCTGTAAGCTCTGCCAAAATAAGGCAGGTAGGAAACCAGTGTGTCGCCTTTCACTTTCAGAGAGTAGTCAGAAGAAACATGGGTCACGCTTCCTCGACGAGGATTAACCATCGTCACATTCACCGTGTATTGACGCTCAGCCAGAGCTTTTTCTACTGCCTGGGCACGTTTCGCATCACGCTCTGCCTTCTCAGCACTCGACAGCGTACTGCATGCTGTGTTCAGACTCAGCACAGCCATCAGGCAAGTAATAATCTTTCTCATAATTACTTTCCATTTTTATCCAATATACTGCATGATGATATTGGCGATTTCCTCCTCCGTCTTTCCGTCGGCAGAGATGACGAGTTGGTAGTTGCGGGTGTCGTAGCGCGAGGTGCCGGTGTACTTCTTCACGTAGTTCTCACGCATCTTGTCTACCTTGTCAATGATCTTACGGGCTTCTCCCTCCGTGATATTCTGCTTGCGGGCCACGCGCTCCATGCGGTAGTCCATCGAGGCCTGAATGAGAATGCTCAGGTGGTTGGGATGGTCGCGGAACACGTGGAAGCCACTGCGACCGGCTACGACGCACGACTTCTCAGCGGCGAGGTCCTGCAGTATCAGGGTCTCGGTCTTGAACATCTCGTCGGTGGTCAGCAGGTCGGGTGCATCACCCTTCTGCGGCAGGTAGTAGTTGATGTTCATGCCTGCGTCTATCTTCAGAATGCGCTCCACGTCGGCCCACCAACTGTGCTTGCGACCCTTCAGACGCTCAATCTCTTCTGTGGTGAGGTTATACTTCTCCTGCAGGGCCTTAATGACTGCCTTGTCGTAGAAAGGCACGCCTAACTTCTCTGCCAACAGGCGGCCAACGGTGCGTCCGCCGCTACCCAGTTCGCGATTGATCGTGATGACAAATTTTTCGTTCTTATTCATTGCTTTTGTGATTTTTGAAACTTTTGTCTGCAAAACTACAACTTTTTTAGCAAATAACTTTCAATTTGTTTAAATTTAACGCAATTTCCATTAAAAAAAAGACTGGCAGCAATCTCGTTGATGCTGTCAGCTCTTCATTAGAGTGCACAGTTAGTGCGCTTAGAATGAGATTGGTCCGTGCCTGTGGATATAGTTACAAAGTTGGATGAATTGTGTGAGGAAGAATAGTTTTGCTGTCCCTTCCTTTCGTCTTGCTACTGTCTTGCTACTGTCTTGCTACCGTCTTTGTTTAGTCGTAGGGACATCGCCGAAGAAGAGTTATAAGGAAAGCATTTTACATATTTCCTCCAGACACTGTTGGTCTGTATCATCGAAGTTCGAAAGTTCCTTGCTGTCTATGTCGAGAACTGCTGCCACCTGCCCGCTTTTTGAGAATATGGGCACTACAATCTCTGAGCGCGACAGGCTGCTGCAGGCGATATGTCCAGGAAACAGCTCCACGTCAGGCACCACGATGGTACGTTGCTCCTTCCATGCTGTGCCACATACGCCTTTCCCGTAGCCAATATGCATGCAGGCTACAGGGCCTTGGAACGGTCCAAGCACCATTTGGCCATCCTTCACCCGATAGAATCCTGTCCACCAGAATCCCATCGTTTCGTGGATGGCAGCACACACGTTGGCCATCACCGCTACACTATCCGTTTCGCCTTCTATCAGCGCGCGAATCTGCTCTGTCAGCAATTTGTATTTCTCTATCTTACTCATAGACTTTAGTTGTTTTTGAGATGCAAAGGTACGAAAAAAAACAAATAAAAACATGTTTTCCTTTTGCATTTCTCTCGTTTTTCCGTAACTTTGCCACCATGAAACGGATTTCGTTATTTGCTTTTTCATGTATTGTCAGCTTAGGAACGCTTTTGCTGTACAACATCCCGTTCTTCCGCTATGTGGCTGAGAACTCGAATGCCGATACTGGTGGACGGATATTCCTGCTGGCGTCGCTGACGGTGATGATGCTGGCGCTGAACTTCATGATGACCTATCTCGTCATGTATCTGTTGAGAAGGGTGGGGCGCATCCTGCTTGCCATTCTCTCGATGATTAATGCGACGGCGGTCTATTTCATCATTACCTATAGCGTGATGATAGATGCGACAACCATCGAGAACGTGTTCAACACGCGCTACTCCGAGGCATCAGGGTTCTTCAGCTGGGGACTGTGGCTCTTCATAGCCGGACTGGGTGTGCTGCCAGCTTTATTCTGTCTGTTGCAGCCCGTAACCATCGGTAAGGTGAAGCGGCTGGGCATCAGTTGCGGTGGGGCATTAGCCGTCGTATTAGCAGTAGCGCTGATGAATTTCGGTCAGACACTATGGATCACTCAGCACGACACGGAGCTGGGTGGATTGCTGCAGCCTTGGTCGTATCTGGTGAATACGGGTCGCGTCATCAGTTTCAGTCATGACGAGCAGATGGAGGAAATCAAGCTGGCTGACGGCAGAATCGTGGATCATGAAAAAACAGTGGTGGTGCTGGTCATCGGCGAGTCGGTCAGAAAAGCAAATTTCCAGCTTTACGGCTATCAGCGTAATACCAACCCGCGACTCTCGAAACGCGAGGGGCTGAAGGTGTACGAGGCTACCTCGTGTGCAACCTATACCACCGCTGGCACCAAGGCTATCCTGGAACCGATCAACAGCGACGAGCTGTATGAAGTGCTGCCCAACTATGCTTTCCGAACAGGTGTTGATGTGTCGTGGCGAACCTCCAACTGGGGTGAACCGCCCATTCACATCGATGAATACCTGACGAACGAGGCGCTGGGCGAACAATATTCAGAGGAGAATATCTACTACGACGAAATTCTGACAAAAGGTCTGCGTGAGCGGATTGAGTCGAGCAAGCAGGAGAAAGTGCTCATCGTGCTGCACACCAGTACCAGTCATGGTCCGAAATATGCCGACAAATATCCGAAGCAGTTTGAGGTGTTCAAACCAGTAGCCAAGAACGTGGAAGAGGGTGAGAAGAACGTAGGAATGCTGATGAACGCATACGACAACACGATTGTCTATACCGACTATCTGTTAGACAATCTGATCAGCACGCTCAGCCAGATGGAAGAATGGAACAGCGCGATGATTTTCATTTCAGACCACGGTGAATCGCTCGGCGAGAACAAGATGTTCATGCACGGACTGCCCATGAATCTGGCTCCCAGGACGCAGTACGAAATACCCTTTCTGGTATGGACCTCGAACGACTTCAGGGAATACAAGGCGGAAGACGAATTGCCCAAGGTGCTGGAGCAGCACTATGTCTTCCATTCCGTCCTCAACTTGCTGGCCATCGAATCGCCGGCTTACAACAAGGAATTCGACCTGTTTAAGGCAAAAAAATAAGAGAGAGGTGGTTAGCCTCTCTCTTCTGTTATGTTATATGGATGCTTATCTGGCGCTAACGTATTTGTGCAGCGTGGCACGTACGGCTCCAGGGCCGGCATACAGCTCTTTCACCATACCTTCAATCTGCTCGCCCAGACCAGCCTCGTAGAGATTGAGTCCGAAGACATCCTTGCGGGTGTACAGTTGCTTCAGGCAGCTCCAATCCTGATCAGCCTTGCCAATCTGCAGCGGAGCAACGATAGCCTGCAACTCAGCCAACATGGGGTCGGGAGAGGGCTCGAAAGCCGTACCGTCGTCCTTGATTCCCTTCAGATAGCGGGCATAGCCAGCCAGCGTCAGCGGAATGAGTACGAGGTTTGACTTGTCCAATCCGCGAGCCACATACTTCTTCAGCGTTTCACCAAAGCGGATGGGCAGTTTCTGCGACGTGTCCATCGCAATGCGCTGTGGTGCGTCAGGCATGAAGGGGTTGGGCAGACGCTTGTTGAGCACAGCACCAATAAACTCGTAGGGGTTCAGTACGCCTGGATCAACCACCACCGGCATTGCCTCCATATAGCCAATCTTCTGGATAAAGCTGCGCAAGTCCTCGTCAGCCATCTCGGCAGAAATCAGCGTATAGCCCAGCATGCAGCCGTAGATAGACATAGCGGTGTGTAGGGGATTGAGACACGTAGTGACCTTCATCGTCTCCACCTT
>Ga0129306_1001934_pt1 | contig 20486 bp, 19 predicted proteins | sample P827metagenome_FD_94438 | JGI IMG/M metagenome (GOLD analysis project Ga0129306, IMG submission 94438) | Capybara group fecal microbial communities from Wisconsin, USA - P827 metagenome | ecosystem: Host-associated > Mammals > Digestive system > Large intestine > Fecal | place: USA: Wisconsin... | reverse complement strand
TGCGTGCGGCCATCGCCCAGGTACAGCGAGCCGCCCAGCACGACGGCGATGGCGCCGCCCTGGCCCGACTCGGCTGTGTTGATGTAGTTGCCCGTAAACGTTAAGTCGCCGCCCGCATCGATGGACACGGCGCCGCCGGCATACACCGCGCCGCCCTGCGTGACGGGCGCGTTGTTGTCGGCGTGGTTGCCGACAAACGTCACGTTGCCCGCGGCGATGATGGAGCCATAATCCCGCCGCCGTGTGTCTTCACGCCACGCATCGATATAGAACGCGCCGCCGCCGCCGTTTTTGGCTGCAGTGGTGCTGTTGGCGCCGGAGTAGTTGTTTGTAAAAACGATGTTTGCGTCAGAGCTGAGGTTCACCACGCTGGAGAATTCAGCTGGCTGTGTGCTTAAGCGCTTTGTGCCGACGGCGCCGCCGAACTCGTTGGCCGCGTTGTCGGCAAACGTGATGTCGCCGCCGGCGGCAAACGACACCGTGTGGGGCAGCCACGTCACTTTCTCCGTCGCTGTACACGGCGCCGCCGTAGTCGTCCACCCGGTTGCCGCGGAATGTGATCGTGCCGCGGGCCGTGTACGTCTGTTCGGCGTTGCCGTGGGTGCGCACCGCGCCGCCGGCGCCGGCGTACGAACCGCGATGCGCCTCGTTGTTCGTAAAGGCAATGGTGTCCGCCGTGACGCTGATGCTGCTAAACCGAGCGGCAGAATTTGACCCGGCGCGTAAACCGCCGCCGTTGCCGCCTGTAACCTTGTTGCCGGTCACGGTCAAGTCGTTTTCTACGTTCAGCACGGCACGGCTGCCTGCATCTGCGTTTAGAGCGCCGCCAACTTTTGACGCTGTATTATCCGCAAACGTGATGTTTTTCGCGTTGAGCGTAACAGACGAATTATTGCCTAACCAAATCGCGCCGCCGGTTGTTCCCGCAGAATTGTCCGTGAACGTGATATTTTCCGCCGCCGTAAGCGTTGCGGCAGCATTCCCATAAAGATAAATAGCGCCTTGGTAAATCGACGTTTTGTTCTTTGAAAAAATGACATTCTTCGCTGTAAACGACACCGAAGAAGAATTGACAACACTTAACGCGCCGCCTTGTGTCCCCACAGAATTGTCCGTAAACGTGATGTTTTCCGCCGCCTTTAGCGTTGCCGAAGCAGAATCCCGAAGGTATAACGCGCCGCCAGTTTCTCCCGCAGAATTGCCAGTGAACGTGATGTTCTCCGCCGCCGTAAGCGTTGCCGTAGCTGAGTCCTGAAGGTGCAGCGCGCCGCCAGAACTTCCCGCAGAATTACCAGTGAACGTGATGTTATCCGTCGCTTTAAGATCAAAAGTACCGCTCTCCACTTTGATTGCGCCGCCTGCCCCCCTTGCGGAATTGCCCATGAACGTTATGTTATCCTGAGCCGTAAGGCCAAAACTCCTGGCGGTCGAAAATATCGCGCCGCCGCCTAAATTCGTCGTTTTGTTATATGAAAAGGTGATCTCCTTCGCCGCAAGGCTGACCGTACCGCTGCTCGCTATGATCGCGCCGCCAGGGTTACCGGCGGTGTTGTTCAAAAACGCCAGCGCGCCGTTAATGTCGATCGTCAGCGTTCCATACGAGCGAAACGCGCCGCCTCTGCTCGTCGCGCTGTTATTTCGCACCGTCAGGTCGCCATCACCGTACAGGCGCAGCCGCGCCCCCGTGCCGGTAAGGTACGCCGCCCCGCCGTCGCTTGCGCTGAAGCCGCTGATGAGGCCGTTCACAGCGCTGCCGGTCACGTCAAACTCGCGCGTGCCCGACGAGTATTGCTGCCGCGTCCAGGCACGCGCGTCCGCCCCATGCAGCAGCGCCGCCGAAAGCGCCAGTGCCGCCACGGCTGCCGCGCGGCGGGCGCGTTTGTTTTTTATGGTGTGCTTCATGCTGTGCTCCTTCAGGTGTCGGCGTGCGCGCAGCGTCTCCGCCGAAGATTGGCGCCCGCAAGCGCCGTCGTGCTGTTCATGCAGAAAAAAAAAGCGATATCCCGCAATTTGCTCAGACATATTTGTTCTATTTTAGCACAATCGGGCTTTTCAAACATAATTTTTAACAATTTTGCATTATAAAAACGTTACGCACCGGCGGCAGGCACGTCAAATCCAGCGCCGGCGCGAAGGTACAAAAAACGGCGCGGCGTGGGCTGCCACGGGGCGTCGGCTGTATCTCATGTTCGTTATGCGAATTTTCCCAGAAAATCGGTATAATTCAAGACAGCAGAAAGTAAAAAAATGATTGAATAAAACCGATAAAACCGAAGCCAACGCGAAGACGCAAAGGGCACGAAAAAATTCATTTTATATGGTGCGTCGGCGCAAGTTTTTTGCGCAGAGGCGAGCGTGTAAAAAAATGTTCCACGGGCGGAACACATTTTTTGCGCAGAGTGTTCCACGTGGAACGTAATGTTGGCATGGCCGGAAAGCCGGGCGGACACATGGGGTGAGCCCCTGCGGACGTGTTATTTCGGTGATAACAGCCGTTTTCGCACCACCAAAAGAAACGGCGCGTCGGAGAGAGATTCCCCCGGCGCGCCGTTTTACATCTGCTTTTCTTACGGTTTTTCTTCGCGTCCTTCGCGACTTTGCGTCTTCGTGCTGGTTTGGGTTTTAACGGTTTTACCGGCTCACACGATCGCACGCTTTTCCAGGTCGACCACAAAGGCGGTCTTGACCACCCCGCGGCCTTCCGCGGCGTACTTTTCGGCATAGCCGCGCGTTTCGATCTGCTCAAGCGCAGCAATGGCCAGCGGCGCCGCCTTTTTTTGCCCGGGCGCGGTCTTGAACTCGATCACGAACACACGGGCCGGGGTGACCACTTCCACGTCCGATCGCCCGCGCGAGCTGTGCACCTCGCCCATCGACTTGATGCCTGCGCCGCGCAGCAGCGCCAAGAACACGGCTTTGTAAAAGCCCTCGTCGGCCTTGGTGAACAGGTCGTAGGGCATGGATGCCAGCGCCGCGTTGTAGAGCAGTTTGACGCGGTCAACGTCGCCATTTGCGAAGGCCTGCCACAGGGAATATGCGGTCAGGTCGGGCTCGCTGATCTTGTACACGCTGGCAGCGTACATGGCCGAGAGCGAGTCGAGCACTTCTTTGTTGGGATAATCGAGCGTCAGCAGCTGATCCTGCACCTTTTCGATGGTCAGATAGCCGGCCTGGAACAGGAAGCTCTCCGGCGCGGCCTGCTCGATCTCGTGCGCGCCAATGAACAGCTCGGACACCATCGTATGGCGGAATTTTTCCAGCGAGAACTCGTTGTGCCGCTTGAGATAGTCGGGAATGAACGACGGCGAGGCGGATTCATACCAGTAGTTGCGAAATGCCGCTTTTTGGAAAAATTGCAGCATCGAAAACGGGTTGTACACTCTAGTAACGCCGTCGAAGCTGAAACCGTCGTAATATTCCTTAGCCTTTATCAGCAGCTCTTCGCGTGACAGGCCAAGTGCGGCCGCCGTCGCGTCGATCCAGCCGCCGAAAGTATTTTCCAGTTCTGCCTGCGTGTAACCGCACAGCGTGCCGAATTCCCTGTCCATCGAAATGTCGCTGAGATTGTTGATGGCGGAGAACACGCCCATCTTGGTAAACTTGCTGATACCCGTCAGCAGCACGAAGCGCAGATAATCCTCGCAGCCTTTCACCACGGTGTAGAAAGAGCGCAGCGCGCGCCGCATGGCCTCGGCCGTCTCGACGCTGCTCAGGTTGTCGAGCACCGGCTTGTCGTATTCGTCGATCAGCACAACAACGGGGCCGTTTTGCTCGTACATCGCGGCGATCAGGTCTTCCAGCATACCGCCCGGCGTGCTGCTGAAAAGCTCGATCTTGCGCAAACGCGCCTCGCGCATGAGGTTCTCTTTTAACGACAGCTCAAACGCCTCGGGCGAATCAGTATTGCGCTTGCTCATATCAAGCCGCAGCACCGGGCACGGATGTTTTGCCTGCTCGGCCACCCAGCTTTCGGCCGCCAGGCCGCGAAACAGTTCGGCCTTGCCGGAAAACATGGCGTCGAGCGTGGACAGCGTCAGCGACTTGCCGAACCGACGCGGCCGCGACAGGAAATACCGGCCCGGCAGCTGCGCCAGCTTCAGCAGAAGCGGCGTCTTGTCCACATACGTCAGATCATAGCTGCGCAGTTGTTCAAAATTGAATATCCCCACCGGCAGTGCCTGCAGTTTTTTTTCGGTCATGGTTCCACCTCCCGACCAGCAATTTTACGATCCGCGTGAAAAAGCCTCGGGGCGGCTAATACCGCAGCGTATACACCGGGTGATACAGCCGCTCGTCGCGCAGGCATTTGCTCTGCTGCGCCAGGGCCTTCATCGCCGCGTCGCCCAGATCGATCGACAGGCGCGAGGTGAGGATGTGGATCAAAAACAGCGGGCCGATCAAACTGCTGCCGAACGTGGGGCTGTTGTCGCTCACAAAAAACGACAGCGAAGACGAGCCGCACACGGGCGCGGCCGGGCTGTCGGTGACGGTGACCACGTCGGCGCCCTGCTCGCGCGCCTTCTGCACCGCCTCGGTGAGCAGCACCGAATAACTGGGCAGATCGAATGCGATCACCAGATCGCCCTTGCGAATGCTGCGCGCCTGCTCGATCAAGGTGAGGCAGCCGGAGCCGGGGTACATCTGGCTGGCGCGCAGCCCAAGCTCGCGCAGGCGGCTGTGCAGGCACTCGGCCATCATGCCCGATATGCTCCATCCCGCGCAGTAGATGGTGTCAGCCTTTTTGACCAAGCCGCAGAACGCGCGCACGTCTTCCACGCGCAGGCGGTTCCACGTGTCTTCGATGTTGGCGTGCTCCATCTGACGGATGCGTTCGCTCAGGTCGCCTTCTTCACTCATCGCGCGAGCCAGCATCGCCGCCGGGTTGACCTGCTCCAGCACGGCCTCCTTGAGAGCACTTTTCAGCTCGGCATAGCCGGCAAAGCCAAGGATACGGGCCACGCGCACCAGCTGCGCCTTGCTGACGCCCAGAGTGTCGGCCACGTCGCCGATAGAGATGAACGCCGCCTCGCGCATGTGCGTGAGCAGATACTCCACCACACGCCGCGCCTTGGAAGGCAACGAGTCAAGATTGCTGCGCAGAAGATCCTGCAACTGATTAGCTTCCACTGATAACACCTCGCCACTGGGAATTTGAGCACAGGAATGAACTTTTGTACAGGATTATTTTACAGATCTTTCATCAGTTCGTCAACGGTGCAAAGGCATGAAAGCGCCGCCGGAAGATTTTTTCCAAGGGCAGCTGCGGCGGTCTGCCTGACCGTGCAGTGTCCGCCGCAAACCGGCGTTGTCTTTTCACCAGGTGGAGCGGCACGCAGCAACGTGCGATATACCGCAAGCAAGATCACAACGTTCTGCACAAAACATTTTTTCTAAAATACTTCACATTGTTATTCTGTTCCACGTGGAACGTTTTCGCAAAAAAGCGTCCGTGCAGCGGAAAAACCACGGCACGGGCGCTCGTTCGCTTTGCTTTGTATTATTATATGTCACACCATAAGAAATCGTCTTTCCTACCGCGCAAGAGCGGCCGGACTGCCATCGGCCAGCCATTTTTCGTACAGAGCGCGGATCTGCGCGGCATACTTGTGCGAGCCGTCGCGGGTGTAATACGGCGTCTCCTCCGCGATATTGTAGCTGTAGCCTTTTTTGCCCGGCTGCATTGGCGCGAGAGCGACGATCTGCCCGCAGGCTGTGTTTCTCTCCCCCGCCGCGGGACGGTAGACGACGTAGACGATATCCTTCTGTTCCTGGTTGGCGCTCAGTCTGGCCTTCACCCGCTGCAGCGTCAGCCAGTACGCTGGCCCGGCAAGGTCAAGGACCGTTCCTTTTTGCCCGGCAAAGCCCACCAGGAAATCGCCCACGTTCATGCCGGCTTGCTCCGCCTGCCCCCCAGGCGCCACCTTGACAACGCGCGTCAGACAGACGGGAAGCCGCAGTGCCGGGCCGTCATTGCCGGCCGCCAGCCACTTTGCATACACGTCGGCCGCCTGGCGGGTATATTCCACAGATCCGGCACGCGAAAACGCGCTGCAATACCTCTGCGCGCCCCAGGCAAAGCCCTTCTGCCCTTTCGGCAGCGGCCCGACGGTGACGATCGAGCCCTTCGCCTCGTCATACTCTTTCGGCGCGGGGCGGTAGACGATCAGCACAAGGCCGTCGTCGGGCGTGGATACAAACCTCGGGATCATACGATTTTGCGAAGCGGCTTCGTCCACGCCCATAAACTGAAACGAGGTCCAGTCGGCGCCGCGGCAGCCGATGACGAGGTCGAGCACTTTCAACCCGGCGGCTTCGGCCGGACTGCCGGGCGCGACCTGCACGACAAACGGCAGGCACAGGCCGTTCAGCTTGGGGAGCGGCGCGCCTCCGCCTCCTGCGCCGCCGCCACTCAGCAGCCGCTCAAGCGGGATGGGACGCAGCGGCATATCCGTGGTGTCGGCCGAGCCGATGGAGCGCCCGCTGCCGTCGGTGTATTCGGTCTTCCAGCCCAGCACGTATGCCGTGCCGATCTCGCGCCCCTGCGCGTTGCGGTAAATATGCTTGTCACCCAGCGGCGTGCGCGTGGCAATTTCGCTGCCGCTTTTATCGCGAAAGATGATCGAGTTGCCCAATGTCGTGGCTTCGCCGACGATCTTTCCGCCGCCGTCGTGATAGGTGATCCCGTTGCCGAGGCGACGCGCTTCGCCCAGTTTTTCGCCGCCCATCCAATATTCGACCGAATTCCCCAAAACGCGGCTTGTATACGTGACGCCGCCGACCGTGATCCTCAGCTCGGCCCTGGCGCATGACGCCAAAAGAGCCAGCAGCAGCGCCGCGACGATCAGTTTCAGTTTTTTCATACAAAAAACGCCTCCTTCGCGTTCGATCTTGAACAAATCCGGCGCGACGAGGCGTTCTTATTTAAGGAGACGCTGATTCATTCGTCCGCGCCCTGTCGGGTCTTTCGCCGCCTGGCTGCGTCGAAGCTCGTCCACATAGCACCGCTATGCCTCCTCGCTTTTCCTTGCCAGACGACGAAATCCCTCGACAGGGCATCGGACTCATACAATCAGTGTCTCCTTTATTCATCCTCGCCGCTTTCCCACTCGGGCATCAGCACGGCCCAGGCGAACTGATCGGCCTGATACTCGAAGCCGTTCATGTTGGCCTGAGTCTGCGACCAGAAGTAGCAGCCGCGGCTGTCGTGCAGCAGGTGATGCACTTCGTGAAAAAAGGCAAAGCGCTGCCAAAACCGCGGCAAACCGCTGTTGAGGTGGATGCGGCAGCGTTTTTGCTCACGGCTGGTGAACGTGAAGCCCCACATGCCGGCGCTCATGGGCACGCGCGCCGTTTCGGCCTCCAGTCCCACCGCCTGCTCCAGGCGCACAAGCGCGTCATACTCGTCAAGCCCGCGCCACTCCTGCGCCTCGCGCAGTGTAGACGGCTCGATATACTCGGGCGGAGACGGAAACTCGAATTCTTCTTCAGCGTTTAGAGCTTTTTTTCGCACGTTTGTTTTCGCCGTCCCAATCGGTAAGGGCCGCCTCGATCAGCCGCTGCACCATGGCCACGTCTTTTTCGCTCAGTTTGTGGCTGCGATACCAAATCTCCACGGGCTCGGGGCCGGCGAAAAGCTCTTCAAGCTGCAGGCGGCCGCCCTTGTCGCGCGGAAACTCCTCCAGCAGATCGGATGTTTCCACACCAAGTTTGTCGGACAGGCGGTGCAGCAGCTTCATCGAGGGGCTGCGGCGGTTGCTTTCGAGCGCCTGGATGTAGATGCGGCTCACATCGGTAGCGTCGGCCAGCTGCTGCTGCGTCATCTTGCGCGCCTTGCGAAGCGTGCGGATACGAAGACCAAGTGTCATGTGATTACCTCCTGTTGGAAAGTCTACTTTTACTATACTACATTTATTTTCTGTTGACAAGTACCCGGTTGTATCAAATTATTGTATAATTCAACACAAGTATCAAAGTAATTGAGTATTACTAGGCTCTTTTAACATTGTGATTACTTCACAATATGCCAAAATGCCCCCTGAATTGCCCCTTATACAACTAAAAACAAAGAAGAATAGACAAAATAGCAAAACAATTTAGTCATACAGTGTGGTGTGGTATTCTTCTTTGCTGCTTGTGTTGTGATGATAGGATTCTTTTGTTATTGTGTTGTTCGATTGTTATACTATTGTTTTGTTCCTTTGTTCGACAAAAATAATCATAAGAACATTTGATTATTATATGATTTGATATTCGAGCCGTTAGGGGGGGAAAGATACCCAGACATAAAAGCGCTAGACGGCTCAAATTTTTACCTCTAAATTTTGCCCCTTTATCAATCCACAAAAAGGCCCGTAACTTTGAATAGTGCATAGTCTGCTATGTCTTTTCAAAGTTACGGGCCTTATGTTGTGAATATGGGGCAAATCTTACAGCTATCTATATAAAGAACACAGCTATAATTAGCTGTAGCAAAGAGGGGAAGATTAAAGAATGAACATTAGTTAATTGTATGTACTTTCTCTCACTTAATGCGCACTTTAACGCGATAAAGTTCGCCGTGATTTTATACACAAAATATAAAGCGGTTTAATGTAGTTGTTGCCTTGCTTCACGCTATCTTTTGTTTTGCTCATTAATTCATAAGTAAATATTTCTCACTTGGGGAATTCCCCGAACGTGTTTAGATTCTTGTGTTTTGAACATTATCAAGATGTGTTATGAATATAGCTATTATCTTGTTTTGTTTCAACAGTGTTAAAAGTCGTGAGTTGATTCTTTCATCTGTTGAATCTTTTGAATAGTTGTTTCCTGTGCCTGTTTATTCTCAACTTGCGTGAGAAGTTCATGTATAGCCTGTGTTATAGTCTCTTTGTTTGTTGATTCTTTGACAGTGGTTAGACGGCGAGAGATTTCAATTAAAGCCGCTAAGATTTTATCAGTAGTAGTGATTTCATCATTGTAATCTTTCCAGTTCTTGGCGTGGGTATAGTCCGTGTATCCTGTGAAATTAGACGTTTGCTGATTCCCGTTTACATCGCGTATTTGTTTGTAGATGTCTGGGTAGAACTTCTTTAAACGCCCTGCGATAGTTTTATGTGTTAGAACGCCGTCTAAATCTCTTTCCATTCGTCTGAATGTTTTAATTCCCCCGTATGGAAAATTACCTAGCTTTAACTGTTCTGTTGTTTCATCATCACCTACTGTAAGAGCCTTTTGTAAATAGTGTTCTTTTTCTGTTTCGTTATACATGTAATTTCCGCTTGCTATGTAAAAATCTAGCGCTTGATACTTTTCTTTCATTGTGAGTTTTCTACCGTGTTTACTGTTTAACTTTATAGCGAGTAGTCGCGCTTCATCCAAAGAATTAACTGTTTGTACTGTTACTAGCGCTGTTGTTAATCCTAGGAATTTTAACGCGCTGTAACGATGAAAACCATCTACAAGATACAACACTTTGTTTATCTTAGCGAGTGTAAGCGGCGGGAAATTATCACCATTTTTCATTGCTTGCGCGTATTCTCTAACAGTTGTTTGGACTGTCTTCGATTGTCTGATTTGTAATAAATCCTCGTCGACAATAAAATCATCTAGTCTTACACTTTTAATTTTGTTGCTTGTGTCGCTTGTGAATCCGTGAGAAAATTCATCATCTCCAAAAGGTTTGATTCTTTCATCTTGAAACCCTACACGCCTGCTTCTAGCGCGTCTGTCTTTGTTAGGTGAATTAGGCATTATCTCACGCTCTATTTCTCTAGCAGACTTGTGATACTGATTAAATCATCAATTCTTAAGTGGGCATACCTTTGTGTGATTGATAGCGTTTTATGCCCTAGCCATTTTGACACAGAATAAATAGGCGCTCCACGTTGTACAAGTCTGCTTGCGCAAGTATGCCTAAGACAGTGCGGTACAAATTGTGAATCATTTTGATAGCCTAGAGCGTGTTTCATTGTATTCCAGTCGTGCTTAAGCCAAAATTCAGAATCCTTTTTAGACGTGGTGAAATGTCTTTTATCCCTTGAATGTTGTGCTAGTTCATTCAATGCTTTATGCGCTCTCTCTGTCAGTGGTACCGCTCTATCTTCATTATTCTTAGTGTCGTGTAGTATGATAATTGCTTGACCGTGCGAGAAAAATATATCATCAGTAGTTAATCGTCTGAATTCTCCACAACGTATGCCCGTATCAATCAATACAATGCACGTTAATGCTGTAAGATGTTTGTTGTGAGATTCAAAGTAATCTAGTACTGCTTTTTCTTCATCGTCTGTAAGATACCGGATTCTACCGCTATTCTCTTTCAGTTTGTGAATGATAGGAATTGAATCAATAATCCCTAGTTCATAAGCTCTCTTTACAATCTTAGATAGCGCAGAAAGTTTTCTATTAACTGTTCCATTCGCAGATTGTTTGACCGTCTTTAAATAGGTAACATACTCCGTTATCTTCTGTGATGTAATGTCACTCACTTTGCAATCGTTGCCAAAATACTCACAAATTAATTTCGTGTTTTGTTTAAACCACCTAGGTGATTTACAATTATCTGCGCTCCAGTCTGTAGCTAACAGGATATCGCAGACAGCAAGTAAAACGTTGTACTTATTCTCATAAGGTGTAGTTGCTTTAGTCTTTTTCATCTTCATTCTTTCCCCCTCTTTTGTTTTTTTCGCCCTTCTTCACTGTCTTTCTTATCCTTAAATGCTCCAACTACTAGAAAGTTGTGGTAGTTCACTTGTTTGTGCTTTATCCATGTGAAAATCGCCCCTAAATGCAAAAAATGTCCAATATGGCCTCTAAAACGTGTCAGATTAAAACCAACATAACTAGACATAATCTTATACCTAAAAAATAAAGTTATGCCCCTTAGCGTCGACCCTAGGGGCATATTTTAGAGTTGTTAGATGATAAGACACGTAGAAAAGCAAAACATATAAAAAGACATGAAGTAAATAAAAGTGAATTTCTTCAATGAATGTTAAAAGTGTTGGTCTTAGTCCAGTCTCTTTTTATTGCTTCAATGTCAATCGGAAACGATAAATCTTTAAACGCTTCATAGAGTTCTTTCACGTCTGCTTTATCAATGTAGTGTTTTTTCATTGTATTTCCTGTCTGCTTTTGCCCTAAAAAGTTTTGTACAAGTGTTTCAAGTATTCCCGCTTTATATGCTTTTGTTGCAAAGGTATGTCGTAAAGAGTGAAAAGACATTATGTGCTTTTCATCTTCTTTAATTCCTAGCAGTGTTAGTTTACGGGAGAAAAAACTAGATGAATATACATCTTTATTTCTCTTTGGGGCTTCAAAGAGTTCTATTTTTTTCCCTTGTCTTTTGTGCTCCACATAATCTAAAAAACCTAATTGTACTAGCTGTGACATGATAGGAATTTTTCTTACTGACTGTAAATTTTTAGTGTTTGCGCTGTTTCCTACGTGAATATAAGCAATTCCATTTTCATCTGTTTTTATATCATTCGTTGTTAATGGCGCTATTTCATTGAGGCGCATACCTTGAAATAGTGCTATTAAAGGCAACCAATAGCGAGCTTCAGCGCCAACACCTGATTTAAAGCGATAATTTTTTTTATTGAAGATTATTTGTAGTTGTTCGTCTGTAAAGCCTGTTTTTTCTTTTTCCTCTTTCGTTGTTGTTAGTCCTTTTGGTCTAATATCAAAAATTTGTTCAATGCCTAAAGGAAAATCAAAACCATTTTTGCGGGAATCAGTAAAGAACATGCGTATATTACTCTGTAGCGTTTTGATATAACTGCTCTTTAGTCCTTTCGCTTTTACTCGCTGTTTAGCTTTATCTCGGACTTGTCTCATCACTTTAAAATCAAACATGCATATTGGTATATTCTCGCTGATAGCTTTTAAATGGTTTAATGCTATTTCATAATTACGAATAGAACCACTTGCTAATTTGTCTGATTCTTTATTTTTAAGATACTCGATTATTACATCATAGAGCAAAGGACTAGCAGACACGTCTATTACATCATAATTGTTAGGATTGTCTGTACTTGTTATTCTAGGTAGTTTATCGTCTGTGTAGTTTCCTTTTGCTCTGTTCATCATGATAGGAATAACTTCACTTTGAATAGCTCTAGCGAGATTGTGAGTTAAAACGGTAATTTCTTCATCATCATTTATCTTTGTTATTTCCTGACGTGCAATCATTTCTTTTAACAGTGCAGGTTCCTTGCTGTCTGTCTTTACCGTCTTTGCTGCTGCTCTTTCCGCTTCTTTCAGTTCCACGCCGTAAACAGTATCAGCCATCTTAATTACAACAGGTCTCAACATATCTAATAGTCCGTTGTATTCTGTTGTCGCTTTTTCACTTAATCCATATTGCAAGGTGTCTTGTATCTCTGTAAGTTCTTTTGCTGTGAAGTCACCACCAAAAGGCATTAAGGCTTTTGTATTACCTGTTTGCCGTCGTGTTATGTCTTGCTGTAGAACTGAACGCAAATAGAGCTTAACTAATTCTGTCTGTTGTGTTGTTGTGAGCTTCGTTCTTAATACATCTCTTTTCTGTCTGATTGTTTCAAAGACTTCAAACAAAGTGCAGCTAAGACGCGCTGAAAGTATTCTAGCTTGTGAAATATTCGCAGTTGCTAACGTGACTTTAAAGCACGACACTGTAAAGCACTCTTTTAAATCTTTAGGCACGTTCATTCTAAAACGAATAGACCCGGAATGAAAATCACAAAACGGTGGTAGACGTGTAAATATTTTACGTGTCATTCTTCAATACACCACGCTTTCAATTTTCTCTTTTTTTCTCACGTTTCCGCTTATATCTTTTCTGTATCTGTATCCGCATACTGTGAAAAGAAAACTTTTTGTTCGTCTGACAGCCTGTTCCACAATTCATCACTCATTATGCGATTTTGTTCTTTCTTGTTGTTGACTTCTTCAATCAATGCTAGAGTATTCCAGAATGCTTCACTCGTGTTGATGTTATTAAATGCCCCTGTGTTAATTCCCCTGCGCTGTGCCATTGTGCTATTCCCCCTAACTAGATTAACAGTAAATGCCCCCAAAATGCCCCCTTGTGATAAACCTTTAGCAAATGGGCAAAACAAATGTAGACTTTTACTGTATTGCCGTGAAGAATAGCGCACATTATTGTATAATACGCGTAATATTTTTGCTCCGTCTGGAGGCGATCTCATTGGATTTCAAAGAACTGGAAACGTTCGTCTGCATCATCGAAAAAGGAAGCATCTCCGCCGCCGCGGCTTCACTGGGGCTCTCGCAGCCGGCTGTCAGCAAACGGGTGGCCCGCCTCGAAGAAGAAGTCAACGCCGCGTTGTTCATCAACAGTCACAAGCATTCCACACTCACCTCGGAGGGCAGCATCCTCTATAAAACAGCGCTGAAGATACTGGACATGCGCAAGAAGGCTCATTTACAGATCGCGGAGCTGTCGCAGGAGGTCAACGGGCTGGTGCGGATCAGCGCCAGTTCGATCCCCGGCGATTTCATCCTGCCCGGCCTGCTGGTGGAATTCTCGCAGGCCCACCCAGGCGTCAACATCCAGCTGACACAGGGAGATTCCAAAGCCGCCGTCGAAGACCTGATCGCCAAAAGAGCCGACCTCGCCGTCATCGGTTCGGAAAAGACGACGATCCCCGGCTTCACGACGCTGCCTTTTTTCCATGACGAACTGGTGCTCATCGTCAGCCGCAGCCATCCCCTTGCCTCAAAGCAGTACGTCACCGTTGAGGAAGCAGCGTCGCTCAACCTTATCGGCCGCACCTCGGGCTCAGGCAGTCAGCAGGTGTGGGAACGCGTCTGCAAAAGCCGCACGGGCGCCGTCAAGGAATGCGAACTTCAGTTCGGCCACACGATGGGCGTCGTCAACGCCGTCGCGGCAGGCGCCGAGGCCGGCGTCATATCCATGTACGCAGCACACTCGTCGCCGCTGGTCACGGCTCTGCATTTCCGCCCAGCGCTGCACCGCACCTTCCATCTTGCCTACGGCATCTGCGAATCAAAAGCAATCGAAGTGCTGCTGTCGTTTTTGACGCAAAAAGCCGAAGAAAAGCGCGGCGCTCTCTAGGGCGACGCTGATTCATTCGCCCGCGTCCTGCCGTGGCTTTCGCCGCCAGGCTGCGTCGAAATACCTCGACAGGTCATCAGGCTCATTTAGTCAATGTCTCCCCGGAAATATGCATAAAAAAACGGACCGGAAGCAATAAGCTTTCAGTCCGATTTTTTCTTGCGGCGTCGAATCCTTGCGACAGGATCAGTTGTCGAGGATATATTTTTGCAGTTCGGCATCCTTCAGGCCGGCGCCGATACCAACGGCCAGTTTCAGCCGCGCCTGCAGAGGCGAGAGAAAACCCGCGCTCATCACGCCGAGCTCCTGAAGGCGCGAAAACGACCCCTCAAAAACACGCGCGTCGAGCACGCAGCCGCGCAGACAGCGCGAAGCGGCGACGACAGGGATGCCTCCGCGCACAAGCGTTTTGATGTAAGGCAGCCAGGACGGGGGGACGCTGCCGCCGCCGAAGCCGGCGACGACAAGGCCGTCAACGCTCTTATCGCTTTCGGTGAGGAGACGCAGGAAACGTTCGCCGCCTCCCAGCGAAGCATAAAGCAGCTCGACATGACGGGCCGGCGCAAAGGGCACATCGAAGATACGACTGCGCTTGGGCGCCTGCCACAACACGGCCGTTGACTGTACGACGCTGCCGATGGCGCCGCGGTAGATGCCCTCAAAGCCGCCGCGCCCGTAATTGGCAGTTTCGACCACGTCGGAAGCGGCATAAAGATATCCGCCTGAACAGACAAGCACACCCTGCCCCCACACCGTGGTGGAACGGGCCGCATTGATCGCGTCCAGGAGCGAAGTGATGGCGTCGCTGCCGGGGACGTCGGGCGCCATGTGCGTGGCCGCGAAGACGAGCGGCTGGGGATACAGCCACAGCAGGTCGGCCAGATAGGCCATTTCCTCCAAAGCGTCGGCTCCGCAGGCGACCACGACCGACTGTGAACCGTCCGCGACCTGCTTGCTGAGCAGATCGACCAGGTCGCCCGTCATTCGCACCGTATAATGACTGCCCGGCTGCCTGCTCCAGTCGACGATCTTGAGCAGCGGCGCAAGATCGGCCGGCAGCCACGACCGGATCACCTCTTCGTTGAGTTCTTTGTTGATCGCCGCGGCTTCCCCCGCCGCCGTCATCGCCAACTCGCCGCCGGCAATGACCAGCGTCGTCTGCTGACTCGACACGGTCAATACCCCAGAGGCGCACCGACAAGGATGACGTATGACTTTTTGCCAAACGGCATTGTCGGAGCCTGTTCGGTGATCAGCACGGCGCGGCACAGGCTGCCGGGGCCGAGACAGCCGTTTTGAGCATGGCAGCCGCTGACGGCACAGGGCGTCTTGCGGCCCAGGCGCAGCGCGTTGGGGGGAGTGGCGCACTCGCGCACGCGCCTGACAGCGCTTTCGATATCGGGACACACTTTGTTCATGCTGACGACAAAGATGCGGTCGCCCCGGCTCCAGCACATTGCGGCAACACGGTTGCCCGAACCGTCGATGTTGACGAGCACGCCGTCTTTGGTGATGGCATTGGAACTGACCAGCAGCGCGTCACACTCCATCTCCTCAAAACGGGCTTCGTCCACCTGCTCGGGAGTCAAAGACGGATCCCAGTGATGGACGATGCGGCTGCCGCGGGATTCGAGCGCTTCGATCGCGCCCAGTTCGCGCACCGTCACCGTACCCGGCACGCCGACACTGGCTCCGGCAGGGATCAGCTCGAGCACCTTGGCCAGCGCCTCCTCTGCGTTTTCGGCGTAAAACGGCACATGACCGCGCTGCTGCAGTTTTTTACACATCGTGGCGGCAAGGTTGCGGTAATTATCTTTCACAGCTTTGCTCAGCGGCGTTTCTTTTTTCATGACAAATAAACCTCCGTCAGGAGCGCCCGGCGGCGCAGATTGGCTATCGTCAGCGGCGACAGGAATAAAACGTGCTTAAATTTCAATTTAATATTATTATAACACACCGCTGAACAAAAAGAAAATGCGCCTCTTTTCACGCCGTCAAGCAAAAGAGCTTGACACCAAAAAAAGAATCGCCTATAATGCCCACGTTTTAGGGGGAGTGAGCGCGCCATGAGCGAACAGGAAGTCCTGGAACAGCGTTTTTACATTTCGCGGCTTTACGATCTTTACGGCGCGCTGCTTACGGAACGCCAGCGCCGCGTCTACGAACTGCGCGAGCTCGACGATCTTTCCCTGTCGGAGATCGCAGCCGAACTGTCGATCAGCCGTCAGGGCGTGTCTGATCAGCTGCAGCGCGTCCGCGACCGCCTCGAAGAGCTTGAAAAGCTGCTTGGCTTCCACTCGCTGCTGCAAACGATCGAACGCGAGGCGGAGCTGATCGGACAGGGCGGCGCTCCTCTGGAACACGCCGCGAAAATCGCGGAAGCCTGCCGCGGAAGGACGATGAACGATGTTTGATTCACTGAAAGAACGTTTTGAGAAGATATTTTCATCGCTGCGCGGCCGCGGCAAGCTGACGGAGAACGACGTTCAGGACGCGATGCGCGAGATCCGCCGCGCTCTACTGGAAGCCGACGTCAACTACAAGGTGGTCAAAGACCTGGTCGAAAAGATCAAAACCCGCGCCGTCGGCGATGCCGTGCTCAATTCGATCACGCCAGGTCAGCAGGTCAGCGCTATCGTCTATGAAGAGCTGACAAAGATCATGGGCGAAGGCTCGCGCGGGATCGACATTGCGCCGCAGCCGCCGACACTGGTGATGATGGTCGGTCTGCAGGGCGGCGGAAAAACGACCAGCAGCGCCAAGCTGGCAAAAAAACTGAGCAAAGGGCACAAGCCCATGCTCGTCGCCTGCGACCTGCGGCGCCCCGCGGCCGTCAAACAGCTGCAAGTTCTCAGCAGCCAGGCCGGTGTCGCCTTTTTTGGCCCCGACGAGGGCGAGACCGACATCGTCGCGCTGTCGCGCCGCGCGCTCGATTACGCGGCGGCGCACCTGATCGATGTGCTCATCTTCGATACCGCCGGCCGCCTGGCCATCGATGAGGAGATGATGGCCGAGCTCGACCGCATGAAAGCGGCACTCTCTCCGCACGAGATCCTGCTTGTCGTCGACGCCATGTCGGGACAGGAAGCGCTCAACGTGGCCGAGGCGTTCAACAAGCGCCTGTCCATCACCGGCGTCGTTCTCAGCAAGCTCGACGGCGACGCGCGCGGCGGCGCGGCCCTGGCCGTTCTGGCCGCCACAGGCGTGCCCGTCAAGTTCGCCGGCGTCGGCGAAGGCCTCGATGCCATCGAGCAGTTCGATCCGCGGCGCATGGCCGAGCGCATCCTCGGCATGGGCGACATGACCGGCCTTGTCGAAAAGATCCGCGAAGCCACCAGCGAAGCCAACATCAAGCAGATGGCGGAAAGCATCAAAAAAGCCCGCTTCTCCATGGACGACATGCTGGCCCAGTTTGAGCAGATCGAAAAGATGGGGCCGCTGGAAAAAGTCATGGAAATGCTGCCCGGCGAGATCTCGAACAAAGTCAAAGACCTGCCCCCGGAGGCGCTCGACGCCAAACGACTCTTGCACATGAAAGCGATCATCCAGTCGATGACCAAAGCAGAGCGCCGCGATCCGTCGATCATCAAGGGCAGCCGCCGGCGGCGCATAGCCCAGGGTTCTGGCACCACGGTGCAGATGGTCAACACCCTCATCAAGCAGCACGAGCAGATGAGCGAGCTGTGGAAGCGCATGGGCAAAATGGGCAAAAAACGCGGCCTCTTCGGGGGCCTGGGCGGAATGTTCCGCCGCTGAAATTCGCGAAAATCCCCGCAAGGGTTTTTTCATACACGTTACTAACGTTTCAGGAGGTGTTGCAGTAATGGCAGTTAGAATTCGTCTTTCCCGTTATGGCCGCAAGAAGGCTCCCTTTTATCGTCTTGTCGTGGCCGAGTCCCGCAGTCCCCGTGACGGCCGCTTCATCGAGCAGATCGGTACCTACGATCCGATGACGGAAGTGAAAGAGGACGGCATCAAGATCAACGAGGAAGAAGCGCTGAAATGGCTCCGCAATGGTGCCCTTCCTTCCGACACGGCCCGAGCTCTTCTCAAGAAGGCCGGCGTGTGGGAAAAGTTTGCTGAAAAGGCTGAGTGATCTTAATGGATTATAAAGCTCTTGTCAGCACCATCGTCAACTCGCTCGTCACCAAACCCGAAGCCGTTCAGATCGACGCCGAGAAGGACGGCGAAGGCGTTCTCCGCGTCCTGATCCACGTTGCCGAGGAAGACACCGGCCGCGTCATCGGCCGCCGCGGCGCGACGATCAACGCCATCCGTCAGATCGTCCGCGTCTCGTCCGTCAAGGGCGGCGACAGCGTCGAAGTCGACGTCGCCGATTCCGGCGAGAGAAAAGCTCCCGCCGCCGAATAACCGGCAAAACAATGTCAGCCGACGCCAGAGTCGTCATCGGCAAGGTCGTCTCGCCGCACGGCATTCGCGGACAGATCAAGCTCAGCCCGCTGACCGATTATCCCGAACGCTTTTACGAGATGAATTCCCTCGACCTTTACCGCGAGGGAACGTTCGTAGGGAGCTGGAAGGTTCGTTCCGTCTCGGAACTGGCGCAGCGGGGGCTGCTGCTCGTCTCGCTCGACGGCATCGACTCGATGGACGCCGCCGAAACGCTCCGCGGCTGCACGATTGAGATCGACAAAGCCGACCGCGTGCCGCTGCCCGAGAACGAGTTCTGGATCAGCGACCTTGTCGGCCTCACCGCGCTCGACGAAGACGGCTCGCCCTTGGGCACCGTCAAAGACATCGTCGACAGCGGGGCCGCGCAGCTGATTGTCGTTACCGACGCCGGCGGCAGGGATCATTACATCCCGGCGGTACCGGAGTTCTTCCGCGCCGCCGATCTTTCTGCCGGCACGATCACGCTCCATCTCATCGACGGTTTGTGGGATCTGTGATGAAAGTTACAGTCCTCACCGCCTTTCCCGATTTCATCGACAGTTTTCTGTCCACGAGCATCGTCGGACGTGCCCAAAAAAACGGCCTGATCGACGTGCGGTCAGTAGACCTGCGCGATTTCGCGGAAGGCAATTACCGCTCGATCGACGATTACAGCTTTGGCGGCAACGGCGGCATGACGATCATGCCCCAGGTGCTTGAAAAAGCCCTGCTGGCGGTGCGCAGCGCGCAGACGAAAGTCCTCTTTCCAACGCCGACCGGCGTCGTGTTGACGCAGGACCTTGTCGAAGCGCTGGCACAGGAAAAAGATCTCGTCGTCATCTGCGGCCATTACGAGGGTCTCGACGAACGGTTCGTGCGTGAGTATGTCGATCTGGAGTATTCCATTGGCGACTACGTGCTGACCGGCGGCGAGATCCCGGCAATGACGCTGATCGACGCGGTATCACGGCTTGTGCCCGGCGTCGTCGGCAAAGAGCTTTCCGTCACTGACGATTCGTTTTACAACGGCATGCTCGATACGCCTCACTACACCCGCCCCGCCGTCTGGCACGGACAGGAAGTGCCGCCGGTGCTCACCTCGGGAGACGAGGCAAAGATCGAGAAATATCGCCGGCGCACGGCCGCGGCTCTGACGCTTTCACGGCGTCCCGACCTGCTCAGCCGTGCCGGAGTGATGGATTACCTCGAAGACGAGGTGTATCTCGGCATCGTCCTCGCCCCGAACGAGACCGCGGGCGCCGCAGAACTGGCGCAGATCAGACAGACAGCCGCCGCTTACGGCGTTAACCGCGTGATCGCCGCACCGCATCGTCAGGAAGACTTCGACAAGCTGCGCGAAGCCCTTGCCGGTGTCCCAGAAATCAAATGCGTCCCGTCCGTCCGCCGCATGACGGAGTGGGCCGAACGAAAAAAACATGCGCCGCTTTTCACCGTCGCCGCCGAAACCGAGCCGGGCGTCCCCTGGCTGGAGGCAAAGCGGCAGCTCCTCGAAGCTGCCGGTCCCGTGCTGATCCTTTTTGGAGCACGGCCGGAACGCGGACATGTGACAGCTATGCGGCCTCAGAAGACTACCGGTGGAGAAATGCCTCGCACCGCTCTGGTCTCTGCCGTTCTGGACCGATTTTTCGGTTCAAGATAAACTTGCTCAAGCAAGGAGGAATGCACTATGGATCCCAGAGTCAAGCTCGTAGAGCAGAAATACATGAAAGCGCAGGGAGACATCCCCGAGTTCCGTGCCGGCGACACCGTGCGCGTTTCCGTCAAGGTCAAGGAAGGCACGCACGAGCGTCTTCAGGCTTTTGAAGGCGTCGTCATCGCCCGTAAGCACGGCGGCATCAGCGAATCGTATACCGTTCGCAAGATCAGCAACGGCGTTGGCGTTGAGCGTATTTTCCCGCTCCACTGCCCCAGCGTTGCCAAGATCGAAGTGAAGCGCCTCGGCCGCGTCCGCCGCGCCAAGCTGTACTATCTGCGCAAGCTCAGCGGCAAGAGCGCCCGTATCCCCGAGCGC
>Ga0129306_1001931_pt1 | contig 20543 bp, 17 predicted proteins | sample P827metagenome_FD_94438 | JGI IMG/M metagenome (GOLD analysis project Ga0129306, IMG submission 94438) | Capybara group fecal microbial communities from Wisconsin, USA - P827 metagenome | ecosystem: Host-associated > Mammals > Digestive system > Large intestine > Fecal | place: USA: Wisconsin... | reverse complement strand
CTTATCATGACCAACAAGATCAGCGCGGGCACGATTGCCCGGACCGTTGTACTGCTGCTGGCCCTGGTCAACCAGGTGCTGAGCATGCTGGGCGTCCAGACCATCCCCATCGCGGACGAGGACGTCAACACCCTCATCGCCACCGGCTGGACCATCGCCGCCTCCCTGGCGGCGTGGTGGAAGAACAACAGCTTTACACAGGCCGCCCTTGCGGGGGACAAACTGAAAGACGAAATCAGGGCCAGGGAGGAGTAAGCCATGGCGGAGGACATCGCGGTCAAGGTGGCCGAAATTGATCAGCGGAGCAAATCGAACACCCACCGGCTGGACAAGGTGGTGGAGCGACAGGACAACCTGGACAAACTGGTGTCCTCCGTGGCGGTGCTGGCGACACGGCAGGAGACGGTGGAGACCGACGTGAAGGAGATCAAGACCGACGTGAAGGCCCTCACCGAGAAGCCCGCCAAGCGCTGGGACGGTATCGTGGACAAGCTCATTTGGCTGGCCGTCTCGGGCGCTGTGGGATTCCTTGCAGCACAGATCATGCGATAGTCGTAAAAAGGCCCCCGCCACCCAGTGGACGGCGGGGGCGGTTTTTATTCGGAAATGCGTATTTTATCGATATTTTCTTCAAAGTCCTGAACATATTGCTTACAGGCCCATTCAATTTCTTTAATCCTGGATCGCCCATAATATTTTCCAATATAGCTCATCTTGCGTGCTAGTTCCTCGTCCATAACCATTGTAAATTTAATGTCCATACAATCACCTCACGGGTATTCTACCCATTTGGCATTTGATTAGGGCTAATTCAGTATTGAATCAATACTGAATATATGCTAAAATAAAGGCCCGGCAGAGGCTATAACCTCCGCCAGGCCCGAATAGCTTACCCACTATGCGGGAAAACTACTCCAGCATATCGAGGACCGCGTCCTTCAGGTGAATCGGGGAAAGGTTCAGTCTGTTGAACGTCTCGATCATGCGAAATGCCAGGTCCCACTCTGGCGTGACGTCCCGGAGCACCAGCGTCGGCCCCCTGAAGAAGGGAGCCTCATAGACTGCGATATCGTAGCTGTGATAGACGCCCAGCTCCGGGGCGTATTTTTCTGTCCAGAACATATAGTAAATAGCCATGCTCATCATCCTTTCTCTTTCTATATATCAGGAATGAAAGCATGCTGAGGAGGCCCGCGACATCGTGCCGGAGGGCCTCTTTTTTGATATTGCCTGTGCCCCCATATTTGCCCCGAAGTGCCCTGTGTTTGCCCCGAACGGCTGTCACAAGCAGTACACAAAAGGCTTAGTAAGGCATGACAAAAACCCTGTAACCATTGCGGTTACAGGGTTTTTCACTGGTGGACGATACAGGACTTGAACCTGTGACCTCCCGCACGTCAAGCGGATGCTCATACCAGCTGAGCTAATCGTCCAAATGGCGAAGGTTATAATATCATTTTTATCTTGCTTTGTCAACACCTTTTCAGATTCTTTTTGATCCTCTTTTTTTCATATTATGATAGAAAACCTCCCGCATCTGAAATCTTCCACTGTTCAAACTACACCTGTCCTGCTATACTGATGATACTTGATACTGACACAGACGGGATGTCGGCACAGAGCCGCACCCGGAGTACGAGGAGGTGCCTCCCTCTCATGCAGCAGACGGTTCTGATCACTGGCGGCAGCCGGGGTATCGGTGCGGCGATGGCCCGCGCATTTGCCGCCGCCGGCTATGCGGTAGCGGTCAATTACCACCGCTCCGAATCCGAAGCCCGCGCCCTGGTGGAGGAGCTCTCCTCCTCGGGATATTCGGTCCGGGCCTTTCAGGCCGACGTGTCCGATCCCGGCCAGGCCCAGTCTTTGGTTGACAATGTGTTGGATATTTTTTGTCAACTTGACATTCTGATATGTAACGCCGGCGTCGCGTGGACAGGCCTTCTCTGCGATATGACGGATACGGACTACCGCCGGGTGCTGGGCACCGACCTGGACGGCGTCTTTTACTGCTGTCGGGCGGCCTATCGGCACATGGTACACCGGAAGTATGGGCGTATCCTCACGATCTCCTCGATGTGGGGACGTTCCGGCGCATCCTGCGAGGCGGCCTACTCGGCGGCCAAGGCCGGTGTGATCGGGCTTACAAAGGCTTTGGCCCAGGAGCTTGGCCCCTCCGGGGTGACGGTCAACTGCCTGGCGCCCGGTGTGATTGACACACAGATGAACTGCGCGCTGTCTGCGGGGGACCTGCACACGCTTGCCGAGGAAACCCCGGTGGGCCGTCTGGGCACGGCCGAGGACGTGGCCCGCGCCGCCCTGTTTTTGGCCTCTCCTCAGGCGGGCTTTATTACCGGGCAGGTCCTTGGGGTGGACGGCGGCTTTCTTTTGTAAGCTGCTTTTGTCACTTTTGTGGATATCTTTGTTTCTTTCCTCTTTTTAGGTTGTCAAAAACAACGGTTGACAATTTTATGTGGCAAGGCTTATAATTGTCAACAACCTAAAGGAGGGTTTTACAATGAAAATGAATCGCGCTTTGTCTCTTGCCATGGCAGGCGCCCTGGGCCTGTCCCTGTTGGCCGGCTGCGGCGGCGGCAGCGGCTCCGCCACGCCCGCCCCCGCCGACACCTCTGCTCCTGCCGACCATTCCGGCGCTTCCGGCGTCATCAAGATTGGCGGCATCGGCCCCCTGACCGGCTCCGCCGCCGTGTACGGCCTGGCCACGAAGCAGGGCGCCGAGGTCGCCGTAGCGGAAATCAACGCCTTGGGCGGTCTCCAGTTCTCCCTGGATTTCCAGGATGACGAGGGCGACGCCGAGAAGGCCGTCAACGCCTACAACAAGCTCAAGGGCGACGGCGTGCAGCTCATCTACGGCTGCACCACCACCACTCCCTGCGTAGCCGTGGCCGCCGAAACCTTCAACGACCGCTACTTCCAGCTCACTCCCTCCGCCTCCTCCACCGATGTGACCAGCGGGCGGGACAACGTCTTCCAGGTCTGCTTCACCGACCCCAATCAGGGCCTCACCGCCGCTAATTACATCAAGGAGAACGGCCTGGGCACCAAGGTCGCCGTCATCTACAACAACGGCGACGCCTACTCCACCGGCATCTACAACGCCTTCCAGTCCGAGGCCGACGCCATCGGCCTGGAGGTCGTCTCCGTGACCACCTTCCCCGACGACACCAACGCCGACTTCACCGTGCAGTTGGGCGAGGCCCAGAGCGCCGGCGCCGACCTGGTGTTCATGCCCATCTACTACACCCCCGCCTCCCTGATCCTGAACCAGGCCAAGACCATGGGTTACGCCCCCACCTTCTTCGGCTGCGACGGCATGGATGGCATCTTGGACCTGGAGGGCTTTGATACCTCCCTGGCCGAGGGTCTGATGCTGATGACCCCCTTCAACGCCTGGGGCACCGATGAGCGCACCGTCAACTTCGTCACCACGTACCAGGGGCAGTACGACGGCATTCCCAACCAGTTCGCCGCCGATGGCTATGACTGCATCTACGCCATCTATGAGGCCTGCCAGAAGGCCGGCATCACCGCAGACACCAGCGCCGCCGACGTGTGCGAAGCACTGGTGTCCACCTTCACCTCCGAAGACTTCAGCGTGGACGGTCTGACCGGCACCGGCATGACCTGGTCCTCCACCGGTGAGGTCTCCAAGGCCCCCGTGGTCGTCAAGGTCGAGGGCGGCGTGTACGTCACTCAGTAAGAAAACCAGAAAAGGGAACCCAGGAAGAGGGTTGCCGGGTCTCTCGGCAGCCCTCTTTTCCCCATTCCGGGCCGGAGGTGGCCCCCGCCTGTATGGCGGACACATCCGCGGCCGGAGCGACTGCTGATGTGTCTGCCATATAGTCCCGTTTTGGACCTTTTGCAGAGAGAAAGAAAAGAGAGGTGACTGGCTTGAGTCTTCTCAATAACCTGATCAACGGCATCAGCCTGGGCAGCGTCTACGCCATCATCGCCCTGGGCTATACCATGGTCTACGGCATTGCCAAGATGCTCAATTTCGCCCATGGTGACATCATCATGGTGGGCGCCTACGTCTGCTTTTTCGCCACCGGCCAGTTCGGTCTGCCCCCCATCGCCGGGGTGCTGCTGGCCATGGTGGTATGCACCATCCTCGGCATGGTCATCGAGCGGCTGGCCTACAAGCCCCTGCGGCAGGCTCCCTCCCTGGCCGTGCTCATCACCGCCATCGGTGTGAGCTATTTCCTTCAGAACTCCGCCCTGCTGCTGTGGAAGTCCGACCCCAAGGTCTTTACCTCCGTGGTTCCCGGCGGCGCTCTCACCCTGGGGAGCGTCAACATCACCTATGTAGCCCTTGTGACCGTGCTCTCCTGCGTGGTCATCATGCTGGTACTCAGCTTCTTTACCGGCCACACCAAGCTGGGCAAGGCCATGCGGGCCTGCTCCGAGGACAAGGCCGCGGCCCAGCTCATGGGGATCGACGTCAACCGCACCATCTCCATGACCTTTGCCATCGGCTCTGCGCTGGCCGCCGTCGCCGGAGTGCTGCTGTGCTCCACCTATCCCACCCTGATGCCCACCACCGGGTCCCTGCCCGGCATCAAGGCCTTCACCGCCGCGGTCTTCGGCGGGATCGGCTCCATCCCCGGCGCCATGCTGGGGGGCATCCTGCTGGGGATCATCGAGATCTTTGCCAAGGCCTTTAATACCAATATCTCCGACGCGGTGGTCTTTGCCGTGCTGATCGTGGTGCTGCTGGTGAAGCCCTCCGGCCTGCTGGGCAAGACCGTGCGTGAGAAAGTGTGAGGTGGCCGATATGAAAACCCTTTCTTCCGGCCGGAAACGGCTCTTCCGCAACGCCATTACCTACGGCATTGTCATCGCCGCCTTTGTGATCCTCCAGGTCCTCAACGCCGGCGGGCTCCTATCCCCCTCTCTGCAGGGACAGCTTGTGCCCATCTGCGCCTATGTCACCATGGCCATCGCCCTGAATTTGGTAGTGGGCATCTCCGGTGAGCTGAGCCTCGGCCACGCCGGCTTTATGAGCGTAGGCGCGTTCTCCGGCGTTGTGGTCTCCCTCTCCCTCCAGCAGGCGATCCCCTCCGGCCCCGTCCGTCTGGCGGTGGCCATGCTGGTGGGCGCCGTGTGCGCCGGAATCGCCGGCTTTATCGTGGGCGTGCCCGTTCTGCGGCTCCGGGGCGATTATCTGGCCATCGTCACCCTGGCCTTCGGCGAGATCATCAAAAATATCATCAACATCCTCTATGTGGGCATAGACGGCAACGGACTCCACTTCTCTACCCAGAACGAGGCCGCGCTGGCCCTGGGCGAGGGCGGCAAAGCCATTCTGAAGGGGCCCATGGGCGTCACGACCAATGTGAAGCTCTCCTCCTTCACCGCTGGCTTTATCCTGGTGCTCATCGCCCTGACGGTGGTGCTCAATCTGATCAACAGCCGTTCCGGGCGGGCCATCATGGCACTGCGTGACAACCGCATCGCTGCCGAGAGCGTGGGCATCGGCGCCACCAAGTACAAGCTTCTGGCCTTTGTCACCTCCGCCGTGCTGGCGGGCGCCGCCGGCGCCCTGTACGCCATGAATTACTCCTCCATCGCCGCCAAAAAGTTTGACTTCAACACCTCCATCCTCATCTTGGTCTTTGTGGTACTGGGCGGGCTGGGCAACATCCGGGGCTCCATCATCGCCGCCGCCCTGCTCTATGTGCTGCCCGAGATGCTCCGCGATTTCTATGATTTCCGTATGTTGATTTACGCCATCGTTCTCATCCTGGTGATGCTGCTCACCAACAGCCCCTTCTTCCAGGACCTCCGCGGCCAGTTCCAGAGCAAGCTGCGGGACCGTGCGGTGGCCAAAGCCGATGCGAAAGGGGGATCCGGCCATGAATAAGCCCGGGAGAGAGCCCACCCGTCTGGTCCCTGTGCCCAGCCCCAATATCATCCCCGAGCGCGACGTGGACAAGACCCCCATTCTGGAGGCCCAGCATCTGGGCATCGACTTCGGCGGGCTCACCGCCGTGGACGAATTCAATATGGCCATTGGCCGCACCGAGATCGCCGGGCTCATCGGCCCCAACGGCGCGGGCAAGACCACAGTGTTCAACCTTCTAACCAAGGTTTATCAGCCCACCCGGGGCACCATCCTGCTCGACGGCATAGACACCGCCGGCAAGTCCACGGTCCAGGTCAACCGCATGGGGATCGCCCGTACCTTCCAGAACATCCGGCTGTTCTCCAACCTCAGCGTGGAGGACAATGTGAAGATCGGCCTCCACAATCACATCAAATATGGCACCCTCCAGGGGGTGCTCCGTCTGCCCGGGTACTGGAAGGAGGAGCGGATTGCCCATGAGCGTGCATTGGAACTGCTGTCCATTTTCGACATGCAGGATCTGGCCGGCGCCAAGGCGGGCAGTCTCCCCTACGGCGCCCAGCGCCGCTTGGAGATCGTCCGCGCCCTGGCCACCAATCCCTCCCTTCTGCTCCTGGATGAGCCCGCGGCCGGCATGAACCCCTCCGAGACCGCCGAGCTCATGGAGAATATCGTAAAGATCCGCGACACCTTCCAGATCGCCGTCCTGCTCATTGAACACGATATGAGCCTGGTCATGGGCATCTGTGAGGGCATCTGCGTGCTGAACTTCGGCCACATCATCGCCAAGGGCACGCCCGACGAAATTCAAAACAACCCGGAGGTCATCAAGGCCTATCTGGGCTCCGGGAAGGGGGAGTGACACCATGTCCATGCTGCATGTGGAAAACATCAACGTATACTACGGTGCCATTCACGCCGTCAAGGACATCTCCTTCCATGTGGACGAGGGCGAGGTGGTCACGCTCATCGGCGCCAACGGCGCGGGCAAGTCCACCATCTTAAAGACCATCTCCGGCCTTTTACACAGCCATACCGGCTCCATCACCTTCCTGGACCAGAAGATCGCCGGCGTCCCGGCCCACAAGATCGTCTCACGGGGCCTTGCCCAGGTGCCCGAAGGCCGGCAGGTCTTCCTCCAGATGACGGTGGAGGAGAATCTGGAGATGGGCGCCTACACCCGTCCGGGCAGTGAGGTCGCTCCCGGCCTGGAGACCGTCTACGAGCAGTTTCCCCGCCTGAAGGAGCGCCGCCGCCAGGTCGCCGGCACGCTCTCCGGCGGCGAACAGCAGATGCTGGCCATGGGGCGCGCCCTGATGTCCCGCCCCAAACTGATGATGCTGGACGAGCCCTCCATGGGGCTGGCCCCCATTCTGGTGGAGCAGATCTTCGAGATCATCCAGACCCTCCACAAGGCGGGCACTACCATCCTTCTGGTGGAACAGAACGCCCGGATGGCCCTCTCGGTGGCGGACCGCGGCTATGTGCTGGAGACCGGGCGCATCCTCAAGACAGCCCCCGCCCACACCCTTTTGGAAGACGAGGACGTCAAAAAAGCCTATCTGGGCGGCTGAGAGGCCGTAAAAAGTCCGCCGGCTCTGCCCGTCGGACTTTTTCCCGTTTTTTGCCGCTTTTGTCTTGGCGTATCCGGTGGTATGATAGGAATTGATACGCCGCCGTGGAGGACGGCGCAAAATTCGATCGCATCCGAACAGAGGAGAATCCCAGCCATGCCAAACTATTACGCCCATCTGAGCCTCGGCGCTCAGGTCCTGTCTCAGCTTCCGCAGGAGCTCTCCCTGCTTCTGAACCGGGAGCGTTCCGCCTTCGATCTGGGCTGTCTGGGGCCTGACCCACTCTTCTTTTACCGCCCGACCCTGCCCAACCCGGTCCGCCGGGAGGGCGTCGCCATGCACGCCCGGTCCGCGCTGCCCGTATTCGGCCGCCTACGGGAGGCGGTGGAGGAGGACGCCCCCATGTCCGCAGGATATGCCGCCGGTTTTCTGTGTCATCTGGCCCTGGACAGTGCCTGTCACGGCTGGATCGACCGCAGGGCGGCCGAAGGGACCGTCACTCACCTGGCCATGGAAGCCGAGTTCGACCGCCTGCTGATGGAGCGGGACGACCTGGTATCACTGGGACGTTCCTACCTCCCTCCCATGCCCTCCGGCGAGGTGTTCGCCGCCGCCGCCCGGGCCTACCAGCACACCTCTCCCAAGCAGTTGGAAGAGGGCTATCGCTCTATGCGGCGGGACACCGCCCTCTTCGCCCGTCTCTCCGGCCACCGTCTGAGCCGCCCGGCCAACCGCGCGGTGGGCGCGCTGCCCGGGCTCAAGGCCCTGCAGGGCATCTTCCTCACCGCCGATTCCCACGATGCCTATGCAGAGAGCAACGAATATCTCACCCGCCAGCTCGCGGCCACCGTGGAGGCGGCGGCCAAACAGACGCAACGCTTTTTCCAGGCGGCGGAGTCCGGCGCCCCGCTGGACCCCTGGCTGGACCGGGATTTTAAGGGCAACCGACTCTCCGAGGGGGCCGGCGGTCTGCCTCAGTCCGCACCGGCCTGAGCCTTCCTTTAAAACGGCAAGAGGGCGTATCCCCATGTGGGGATACGCCCTCTTATTGCCCCAGCCCGCCGCCTGCCGGTGTTCTCCTTGCTGCTGGCTGCAGAACATCATTGGAAGTACGCCGCGCCGCTTTCAAAAATAGGCTGGTACTTGTCGCCGGGTATGTTTTTGGCAATGTAGGTCCCCCGCCGCTCGGAGTGGCCCATCTTGCCGAACACCCGCCCGTCCGGCGAGAAGATCCCCTCTATGGCCAGCACGGAGCCGTTGGGGTTGGCGGCAATGTCCATGGAGGGCGCCCCGCCCAAGTCCACATACTGCGTGGCCACCTGTCCCCGGGTGATCAGCTCCTCCAGCAGCGCCCCGGGGGCCACGAACTTGCCCTCTCCGTGGGAGACGGGGATGGCGTGGAGGTCGCCCACCTGAGAGCGGAGCATCCAGGGGGAATTCACCGAGGCCACCCGGGTGGTGACATACCGGCTCTGATGGCGGCCGATATCGTTGAAGGTCAGCGTGGCACAGTCCTCGTGCATAGGCCGGATCTCGCCGTAGGGCACCAGTCCCAGCTTGACCAGGGCCTGGAAGCCGTTGCAGATGCCCAGCATCAGGCCATCCCGGTTTTTGAGCAGGTCGTGGACCGCGTCGGTGAGGCGGGGATTGCGGAAGAAGGAGCAGATGAACTTGGCGGAGCCGTCGGGCTCGTCGCCGCCGGAGAAGCCGCCGGGCAGGACGATCATCTGGGCCCCCTGGATGGCCTGCTCCAAAGCTTGGGCGGACTGGGCCAGAAGCCCGGCGCTCAGATTTTTCACCACCACGATCTCCGGCTCGATGCCCGCCCGAAGGCAGGCCGCAGCGGTATCGTATTCGCAGTTGGTGCCGGGGAACACGGGGATCACGGCCTTGGGCCGGGCGGTCTTGTGGGCGCACACCGCCGGAGATCGCCCCTCCCAGGAAATGGCCTTCACGCCGCCGGAGGCGGGGGTGCGGGTGGGGTACACCCGCTCCAGCACCCCTTCGGCACACTGCAGCAGCTCCTCAATGGAGGCGGAGTCGTTCTTCAGGGTGACGATGGGCTCGTCAGAGGTATAGCCCAGCAGAAGGGCGCCGGGGATCTCCCTGCCGCATTCGGCCACAATGGCGCCGGGAGTGGGGTCCCAGAAGGGGTCGGACTCCAGGCGCGGGTCGGCGAGGAAGCCGATCCGGTTGCCGAAGGACATCTTCATCACGGCCTCTGCCGCCCCGCCGGGTCCCACGGCCCAGGCGGCCTTTACGGTCCCGTCCAGGCACAGGCCGTGAAATTTCGCCCACAGGGCGCTCAGCGCCCCGTAGTCCCGGAAGTCCTCCGGCCGGAAGAGGTAGACCGGGTGCCCCGCCTCCTTGAACTCGGGGGAGAGCACATTGCCGGCCCGCTCCGGGGCGATGGCAAAGGAGATGAGGGTGGGGGGGACGTCCAGCCCCAGGAAAGAGCCGGACATGGAGTCCTTGCCGCCGATGGCGGCCACACCCAGGCCCAGTTGGGCGGACAGGGCGCCCAGCAGGGCGGAGAAGGGCTTGCCCCAGCGCACCGGATTGTCACGCAGCTTTTCAAAGTACTCCTGGAAGGAGAGGTAAGCCCCCTTGGCGTCGCAGCCCGCCGCCACCAGCCGACACAGGGAGTCCACCACCGAGACAGAGGCCCCTGTGAAGGGATCGCTCTCCATCCACTTGGGCCGGAAGCCCCACGCCATTACCGAGCAGAGGTCCGTCTCCCGCCCGGGGCCCACCGGCAGCAGGGCGGCCATGGCCTGGGTGGGGGTGGTCTGGGTCCTTCCGCCAAAGGGCATCAGCACCGAGCCCGCGCCGATGGAGGCGTCGAACCGCTCTCCCAGCCCCCGCTGGAGGCCCAGATTCAGCTCGGCGGCCAGCCCCCGCAGATCCTGGGCGACGCCGGCCCCTGCCCGCTGCACGGGCGGCACGGTGACGGCGGTGTGCTTGTCCGCCCCGTTGGAGGAGAGGAAGGCCCGGGAGAGGTCTGCGATGACCTCCCCGCCCCAACGCATCACCATACGGGGGCTCTGTGTGACCTCAGCCACCACATAGGCCTCCAGGTTTTCTGCGTTGGCGGCGGCGATGAACCGCTCCACGTCCCCGTCGGCCACCACCACGGCCATGCGCTCCTGGCTCTCGGAAATGGCCAGCTCCGTGCCGTCCAGGCCGTCGTATTTTTTGCGGACCTGGTCCAGGTCGATGGAGAGCCCATCGGCCAGCTCGCCGATGGCCACGGACACGCCGCCCGCCCCGAAGTCGTTGCAGCGCTTGATGAGCCGGGTCACCGCCGGGTCGCGGAACAGGCGCTGGATCTTCCGCTCCTCCGGGGCATTGCCCTTCTGGACCTCGGAGGCCATGGTGTCCAGGCTCTTGAGGTCATGGCTCTTGGAGGAGCCGGTAGCGCCGCCGATGCCGTCCCGCCCAGTGCGTCCGCCCAGCAGGATGACCTTGTCGCCGGGCGCGGGCGTCTCCCGGATGACGTTGGCCGCCGGGGCCGCGCCCACCACGGCCCCCACCTCCATGTGCTTAGCCACATAGCCGGGGTGGTAGATCTCGCTCACCATACCGGTACACAGCCCGATCTGATTGCCGTAGGAGGAGTATCCCGCCGCCGCGGTGGTGCACAGCTTCCGCTGGGGCAGCTTGCCCTCCATGGTCTGGTCCAGCGGGGTGCGGGGGTCGCCGCAGCCGGTGACGCGCATGGCCTGGTACACATAGGACCGGCCGGACAGGGGGTCCCGGATGGCGCCGCCGATGCAGGTGGCCGCGCCGCCGAAGGGCTCGATCTCGGTGGGGTGGTTGTGGGTCTCGTTCTTGAACATGAGGAGCCAGTCCTCCTCCTGCCCATCCACCGTGGCGGTGACGTGGACGGAGCAGGCGTTGATCTCCTCGGACTCGTCCAGCCGCTGGAGCACGCCCCGCCTTTTGAGGACCTTGGTGGCGATGGTGGCCAGGTCCATCAGCGTCTGGGGCCGCCGAGCGGCCTTCTCCTCCCCATAGACCTCCACCCGGGCGGCCAGATACTGCCGGTAGGCCTCCTCCACCGCAGGCTCCAGGATCTCTACCTTGTCGATGTGGGTGGAGAAGGTGGTGTGGCGGCAGTGATCGGACCAATAGGTGTCCACCAGGCGCAGCTCGGTGAGGGTGGGCTCCCGTTGCTCTTCCTCCCGCATATAGCGCTGAAAAAACTTCAGGTCGTTGACGTCCATGGCCAGGCCGTACGCCTGGAGCATATGCTCCAACCCGTCGTCATCCAGGTCCCGGAAGCCCGCCAGCACCTTCACCCTGCCCGGAGCGGAATAGTGCTGGGAGAGGGTCCGGGGCTTGTCCAGCGCCGCCTCCCTGGCTTCCACAGGGTTGATGAGGTACTTCTTCACCTTTGCAAGGTCGGCGTCGTCCACCTGGCCCTGGAGGATATAGACGGCGGCCGTGGCGCAAAGGGGACGCTCCCCGCCGGTCTGAAGCTGGATGCACTGGCTGGCGGAGTCCGCCCGCTGGTCGTACTGTCCGGGCAGGGCCTCCACCGCCACCAGGCGGCAGGGCGCCCCCGTCATGTCGGGCAGCTCCTCTTCATACACGGCGTCCACCTGGGGCTCGGAAAAGACCGTGGCCGCCGCCTGGGCGTAGACCTGGGGGCTCACGCCCTCCACATCGTAGCGGTTGAGGATGCGCACCCCCGTGAGGCTGGAGATCCCCAGCTCCTCGGTAAGCTCCCGGCACAGGGCCCGGGCCGCACCGTCAAAACCCGGCCGTTTCTCTACGTAACAGCGAAATACCTTCTCCATGTCTCATTCTCCCTCGTCTGTTTCTTCGCGCCTGTATCGGTCGCGGCGGAGCGCTCAGCTCCCCAGGGTCCAGTTTTCAATGCCGGAAAAGGGGTTGTTCTGGGTGGGGGAGAGGCCGCTGACGGCCCCCCACTGGGTCAATACGGATTGGTTCTTGAAACAGAGCACCGTGAACGGGGCCTCCCGCTCCAGGCCCTCCCAGAGGGACCGGGCGGCGGACTCCCGTTCCGCGCCGGAGGCGCGCTGGTAGGCGGCCAGCAGCGCGCCGATCTCCCCGCTCTGGAAGGCCCCGAAGTTCAGGCTTCCTCCCACCTTCGTCAGCAGCCCGGGGTCAAAGTCGGCGGAGAGGGCGGTGGCGCCCAGATAAAGGTCAAATTTCCCGGCGGAGAGCGCCTTCTGGTAGTCGGCCCAGGAGAGCTTCTGCAGGTCCACCGTGATCCCTGACCGGGTGAGCTCCTCGGCCAGATATTCAGCCACGGCCAAGCGGAAGGTATTGTCCGTGTTCACCAGGAAGGTGAGCGCCAGCGTCCGCCGCCCCTTGCCCCACAGGCCATCGCCGTCCTTCTCATAGCCAGCCTGGGTCAGCAGCTCCGAGAGCGCCTGCGGCGAGTAGCTCCGGCGCTGCGCCAGCGTCTCATCGTAAAGGGGGCTGTCGGGCGGCACAGGCAGTGCCGCCGCCTGGGCGTGCCGGGAGAGGAGCGCCACGGCGGCGGTGGTCCGGTCAAAACCCCGGTCCAAGGCCCGGCGGAGCGCGGCGTCGGCGCAGGGCCCGGAGGAGGCGTTGTAGCCGATGAACAGCATGGTGGAGGTGGGGTAGTCCCATACCTCATAGTCCCCGGCAAAGCCCAGGGCATTGGTGCCGGTGAGATCGGCCGTCACCAGGGAGACATCCCCGGTGTCGAAGGCATAGATAAGGTCATCCGCCTCCCTGATGCTCCGCAAGGGGATGGCATCCACGGGCAGGGACTTGTTCTGCCACCAGCCGGACCGGGTGGCCAGCCGGGGGGCTTCTCCCCCCTCCAGCACATAGGGTCCGGTCCCCAGAGGGGCGTCCCCATCGCCCTTGACGATGGGGATATCCAGCAGGGCGGGCAGCGCCCCATTGGGGGCGCTCAGGACCACGGTGACCGCCCCCTCCTCCGCGGCAACGCTTCGGATGCCGGAGAGCCGGCCCGCAAAGCGGGACTGTGCGCTCCGGGCCAGGTTGAGAGAGGTGGCGGCCTCTTCGGCGGTGAGGGGAGTCCCGTCGGAAAACGTGACACCGCTGCGGAGCTGGAAGCTCCAGGTGAGACCGTCCTCGCTGACGCTGTAGCTCTGACAGAGCACCGGCTGGGGCGTGAAGGTCCGGTCCAGCGCAAAAAGCCCCTCCCAGATGAGGCCCCCCAGGGTCAGATTCACTTTATCGGTGCTGAGAAGGGGGTGGAGGCTGCCCTCCGACATGGGCAGGGCGAACTCCAGCGGGGCCGTCGTCTCCGCCGACGGCGCGGGGGTGGGCGTGGGGGCGGGCAGCGTCTCCTCCACGCTGCACCCGCCCAGCCCCAGCAGGAGGGCCGCTGCCAGTATCCCGATCAAACTCAAATGGAGGGGGTGTTTTCGCTTCATGGCTCGCCTCCCGGCAAAAGCAGGATAGGAAAGAGCGAAAAGCGGCACATACCATTCCCCTTTTCGCTCTTTTTTCTTATTTCAGCAGCTCGATCACAGCCGCCTGACTTCCCCGGACGCCGTTTGTGACCCGGTGAGACCAGTATTTTTCAGGGTGGCAGGCGGTGCAGTCTCCGGACACGGCGATGTGCTCCGGGAGCAGCCCAGCCCGCTCCAGGCGCATGGCGTTGATCCCCTTCAGGTCCACCTTGAACTTTCCGTTCTCAATGGGATCGATATAGGGTGTGGCGCACACGCCCAGCGCCGACGTCATGGCGTTGGGCACGTCCTCGTGGGTCTCGAAACAGCATCTGGAGATTCCCGGTCCGATGGCAGCCAGAATATCCTCCGGACGGGAGCCGTAGAATGCCATTTTCTCCACAGCCCGCTCCACGATGCCCGCGGCGGTCCCCCGCCAGCCAGCATGGGCCGCAGCCGCCACCCGGCGCACCGGGTCGTAAAACAGGACGGGCAGGCAGTCCGCCCCAAACACCACCAGACTGACGCCGGGGATGTCCGTCACCAGACCATCCACCTCATAGGGCTCCACATCGTAGAGATCCCTTTTGACGTCGGCACAGGTGACGGGGCGGACCAGATCGCTGTGGATCTGATTGGACATGGCGATGCTGTCCGCATCCGCACCGATGGCGGCGAAAAAGCGCCGGTAATTTTCCCGGACATGTCCGGGCTCGTCTCCCCGGGTGGTGCCCAGGTCCATGCTCTCATAAATGCCTGTGCTCACGCCGCCCAGGCGGGTGGAAAACCCGTGGGCCACGCCGCCGACGGCCTCAAAGCCGTCGGCGGACAGAAACGTAACGCCGTTTCGGGTCCGGTCAATGATCTTCATATTGCCCTCGCTTGCTCTCTTGTCACTGCAGATCGGGGTGGTACTCCTTACAGGTGCACTTCTTCCACTTCAGTCCGCTGCCGCAGGGGCAGGGGTCGTTGCGGCCGATTTTTTCGCCTTTGTGGACCACCGGCTGCTGCTTCACCGTGCCATCGCCGCCGGAGGTGCCGGTGACCTTGGCCACCCGCTTGCGCTCCACGGTCTGGGCGTTGGTCTGCACCCGCACGATGAACACGCGGCGCACCGTCTCCTCCTGAATGGCCGCGATCATCTCCTCGAACATGGCGTAGCCCTCGCGCTTGTATTCCACCACCGGATCGTTCTGGCCGTAAGCCCGCAGGCCGATGCCCTGGCGCAGTTCGGTCATGTTGTCCAGATGCTCCATCCAGTACTCGTCCACCACCCGGAGCATCATGACCCGCTCCAGCTCGCGCATCAGGGGCGCGCCCAGGGCCTGCTCCTTCTTCTGGTAGATGTCGAAGGCCCGCGTCTCCACCATCTCGCACAGCTCCTCGGCGGTGTACTTCTGGAGCTCCTCGTCGGTAAGCTTGAGTTCCTCGGAGGCCAGGAACACCCCGCGGAAGGGGGCCATGGCTTCCCGGAAGGACTCCGCGTCCATGTGCTTCTGTTCGCCCATGCGGCCGTGGATGGCGTTCTGGATCGTGGTGCGGATCATGTTCTCCACGCTGGCCTTCATGTCTTCGCCGTCCAGCACCTGCCGGCGCTGTTTGTAGATGACCTCGCGCTGGGTATTCATCACGTCGTCGTACTCCAGCACGTTCTTGCGCTGCTGGAAGTTCTTGGACTCCACCTGCTTCTGGGCGGACTCGATGGCATTGGTGAGCATCTTCTGCTCGATGGGCGTGTCCTCATCCACACCCAGCTTCTCCATCATGCCCATGACCCGCTCGGAGCCGAACAGGCGCATGATATCGTCCTCCAGGGACAGGTAGAACCGGGTCTCGCCGGGGTCTCCCTGTCGGCCGGCGCGGCCCCGGAGCTGGTTGTCGATGCGGCGGGACTCGTGCCGCTCGGTGCCCAGGATAAAGAGGCCGCCCGCCGCCCGGACCTTGTCCGCCTCCGGCTTGATGGCCGCCTTGTACTTGGCCTCCGCTTCGGAGAAGAGTTTTCGGGCATTGAGGATCTCTTCATTCTCCGTCTCCGCAAAGCCGGTGGCCTCGGCGATGAGCTCGTCGGAGAGGCCCGCCTTGCGCAGGTCGTTCTTGGCCAGGAACTCGGCGTTGCCTCCCAGCATGATGTCGGTACCGCGCCCGGCCATGTTGGTGGCCACGGTGACCGCGCCGTACTTGCCGGCCTGCGCCACGATCTCGGCCTCTTTCTCATGGTTCTTGGCGTTCAGGACATTGTGCTGGATGCCCTTCTTTTTGAGCATGCCGGAGAGCAGCTCGGACTTCTCGATGGAGATGGTGCCCACCAGAACGGGCTGGCCCTTGGCGTGGCACTCCTCGATCTGCTGGATGATGGCCCGGTACTTGCCCGCCTCGTTCTTATAGACCACGTCGTGGTGATCCACTCGGGCCAGGGGCTTATTGGTGGGGATCTCCACCACATCCAGGCTGTAAGTGCCGTTGAACTCGTCTTCCTCGGTCATGGCCGTACCGGTCATGCCCGAGAGCTTGTCGTAAAGGCGGAAGTAATTCTGGAAGGTGATGGTGGCCAGCGTCTTGGACTCCCGTGCCACGGTCACATGTTCCTTGGCCTCGATGGCCTGATGCAGGCCCTCGGAGTAGCGCCGCCCAAACATCAGCCGCCCGGTGAACTCGTCTACGATGATGACCTCGCCGTCCTTCACCACATAGTCGATGTCCCGCTTCATGAGGCCCCGTGCCCGGATGGCCTGGTTGATGTGATGGGAGAGGGTGGTGTTCTCCGGGTCGGCCAGGTTCTCCAGATGAAAGGCCTGCTCGGCCTTGCGGATGCCGTTGGCGGTAAGGGTGACGGTGCGGGCCTTCTCATCCACGATATAGTCGGCCGTCTCGTTGGGGTCCTCCTCCTCCTTTTCGTCCACGGAGGCCACGGTCTTGCATGTGAGCCTGGAGACAAAATTGTCCACGATGGTGTAGAGCTGCGTGGACTCGTCGCCCTGGCCGGAGATGATGAGGGGGGTACGGGCCTCATCGATGAGGATGGAGTCCACCTCGTCCACGATGGCAAAGGAATGGCCCCGCTGTACCATCTCCTGCTTGTAGATGGCCATGTTGTCCCGGAGGTAATCGAAACCGAATTCATTGTTGGTGCCGTATGTGATATCGGCCTCATAGGCGCGGTGCTTGTCCGGTCCCTGCACGCCGTGGATCACCAGGCCCACGGAGAGGCCCATAAAACGATAGACCTTGCCCATCCACTCGCTGTCGCGCTTGGCCAGATAGTCGTTGACGGTAACGATGTGGACCCCTTCGCCGGTCAGGGCGTTCAGATAGGCCGGAAGGGTGGCCACCAGGGTCTTGCCTTCGCCGGTCTTCATCTCGGCGATGCGGCCCTGATGGAGGATGATGCCGCCGATGAGCTGCACCCGGTAGGGCTTCATGCCCAGCACCCGCCAGGCCGCCTCCCGGCAGGCGGCAAACGCCTCGGGCAGCAGGGCGTCCAGGTTCTCGCCGTTCTGATAGCGCTGCTTGAACTCCGGCGTCTTGGCCTGGAGCTGCTCGTCCGTCAGGGCGGCGTATTCCGGCTCCAGCGCCTCGATTTTATTCACGATGGGGGAGATCGCCTTCAATTCCTTCTCCGAGGTGGTCCCGAAGAGCTTTTTGAGCAAACCCATATCTTATCGTACACCTTTCCATATGGAATCAGCCTAGTATACCATATTAAGCAAAAAGAAAAAAGACAAAATTGTAAACAAAAAAGCCCTGACCGCCTTCCGCCCCCTTGGGCTTCGGGCCCGCTTCCCGCACAGATTTCCGGTTTACGGCGGCGGCGCGGAATGATACAATAGGAGGCGTAAGCTCCACCCGTCCGCAGAAAGGATATAGGAACATGAACATAAGATCTGCAAGACTGTTTCCGCTTATGCTGGCCCTCGTGCTGGCGCTGTCCGCCTGTACGTCCGGGGACCCGTCCAATACCCGGACGCCCGCCGCCTCGTCCACGACTCCGGCCTCACCCACGCCCTCGTCCTCCGGCGCGCCGCAGGACGCCGCTCCGTCCTCCCCCTCGCCCACCCCCCAGGTCCTCACCTGGAGCGAGCAGACCTTCCAGCGGGATTACACCGCGGAGGACGGCACACTGGTCATGTCGGTTAAATATGTCTTTCCCGATGTGGAAAACGCCGACCAGAACCCCGCCTGGTCCGAAATCAGCAGCTACTATGCCGCCGAGGGGGCGGCCTATATGGCCACTGCCGGCGAGCTGGCGGGCTACGCCGCCGACGACTACGCCGTTACCAAGGCCACCGGCGGGGAGTTTCTCCCCTTCGGCGAGGAGTCCGGCTACCGCTTCTCCCTGGAGACCGAGGACCTGGTGAGCGTGGTGCGCAGCTATTACGCCAACTCCGTCACCGGGGCGGCCCACCCGGCCAACTACCAGTTCTCCGAGCAGTTTGACCTCGCCACCGGAGAAAGGCTGACGCTGAGCAGCTTCTTTACCGATCCGGAGGCCGCCCGGACCCGCATCCTGGAGACCCTCTCCGGAAAGGATGCCCTCTCCGGCTACAGCGCCGACACACTCTCCTCGGAATTCAAGGACGAGTATTTTTACCTTACGGAGGACGGCTTTGTCTTTTACTTCCAGCCCGACACCGTGGCCCCTTATGCCGCCGGTCTTTTGGAGTTCTCCATCCCCTACTCCGAGTTGGAGGACCTTCTGAGCCCCACGCTGTAAATCCCATTCCACAAAAGAGAGGTAGTTTCCCTATGCCGAAGAAAAATGATATCGTCCGCCTGACCATCGAACGCTGCGGTCTGGCGGGTGAGGGGATCTCCCACCTGGACGGACAGGTGGTCTTTGTCTCCGGCGGCATTCCCGGCGAGGTCTGCGACGTGCAGCTTCTCAAGGTGGGCAAAACCGCCATCTGGGGCCGGGTCCACGCTCTGGTGGATGGCTCTCCGGCGCGCGTGGCCGCCGACTGCCCCTATTACCCCAAGTGCGGCGGCTGCCAGTTCCGCCACATGCGCTACTCCGCCGAGCTGGAGGCCAAACGCCGGCGGGTGGAGGACGCGCTCCGGCGCATCGGGGGCGTAGACCTCCCGGTTTCCGAAATATTGGGCGCGGAAAATACGCTCCGCTACCGGAACAAGGTCCAGCTTCCCGTGGCCCCAGGCCCCAGGATCGGCTTCTTCCGTGCCCGGAGCCACGACGTGGTCAACGTGGAGGACTGCCTGCTCCAGCCGGAGACCGCTTCCGCCCTCCGCCGGGCCGTTCTGGCCTGGATGCTGGAGTGGGGTGTGCCCGCCTATGAGGAAGAAACCCATACCGGCCTGCTCCGTCACCTCTATCTCCGCTTCTCCCGGACGCAGGTCCTGTGCTGCCTGGTGGTCAACAGCGCCAAACCCCTCCCCGGGGAGGAGGCGCTGGTCTCGGCCCTCCGCGCCGCCGCGCCGGGGCTGGCCGGCGTGGCGGTATCGGTCAATCAGGAGCGGACCAATGTGGTGCTGGGGCGGGAGCTGCGGTCCCTCTGGGGCCATCCCTGGCTGGACGACACCCTCTGCGGCCTCACCTTCCGCATCTCGGTCCCCTCCTTCTACCAGGTGAATCGGGACCAGGCAGAGGTCCTCTATGAACAGGCCCTGGCGTTTGCCGGACTCACCGGGCACGAGCTGGTACTGGACCTCTACTGCGGTATCGGTACCATCTCTCTGGTCATGGCCCGGCGCGCGGGCAAGGTCATCGGTGCGGAGATCGTTCCCTCCGCCGTCACCGACGCCAAGGCCAACGCCGCCCGGAACGGCATCACCAATGCGGATTTTCTCTGCGGCGACGCGGGCACGGCGGCCCAGCACCTGGCCATGCAGGGGCTCCGCCCCGACGTGATCTGTGTGGACCCGCCCCGCAAAGGCCTCTCCGCCGAAGTCTGCGACGCCATCGCCGATATGACCCCCGCCCGGGTGGTCTATGTCTCCTGTGACCCGGCGACCCTGGCCCGGGACGTCCGCCGTCTGCATGAGTCGGGCTACCGCCCGGAAAAGGCCGTGGCCGTGGACATGTTTCCCCGGACCGCCCACGTGGAGACGGTAGTACTTTTGTCCAAACTCAACACCAAGCAGCATATCGAGGTGGAGTTGAATCTGGACGAGCTGGATTTGACAGCGGCGGAGAGCAAGGCTACCTATGAGGAAATCAGAGAGTATGTGCTGGAACATACAGGGCTGAAAGTCAGCCACCTCTATATCGCTCAGGTCAAGCAGAAGTATGGCATTATTGAGCGAGAAAACTATAATAAACCGAAGTCTGAGAATTCCAGACAGCCGAAATGCCCGCCGGAGAAGGAAGCTGCCATTACAGAGGCGCTAAAGCATTTTGGGATGATATAAGCCTTGTTGCAGCAAAGGAGGTTGCGAGAATGGACAAAATAATTTCCTGTGAGTTCAATATGGACACCTCTTGCGTGGAACTGCATTTTGCGGATGGGACGATAATTTCCATTGATACCATTGCTGTGGAGAACGAGGTGGCCGACAATATCTATGAACGATCTGAGCTGGACTATTTGCTCTACAACGCACCGCTTGAATATGCTGACCTAATACTGAACGGTGATCCTGTGAAGTATCTAAAAACAACAACCGTGCATAAGACTTTTGAGAATTAAACGAACTGCCGCCCATGGAGAATGCCTATGGGCGGTATATTTATTT
>Ga0129306_1001929_pt1 | contig 20563 bp, 22 predicted proteins | sample P827metagenome_FD_94438 | JGI IMG/M metagenome (GOLD analysis project Ga0129306, IMG submission 94438) | Capybara group fecal microbial communities from Wisconsin, USA - P827 metagenome | ecosystem: Host-associated > Mammals > Digestive system > Large intestine > Fecal | place: USA: Wisconsin... | reverse complement strand
TTTTCTGCAATAATCTCTTTAAAATTTAACATATTATATCCTCCTCATTTTTATTTATACTTATACAAAAAGCACCTCTGGAAAATCCAGAGGTGCAATATATACACGGTACCACTCTAGTTATTTACTATATAGCAAATCACTCTAAACTTTATAACGTAAGTAACACGGATTATTATACTATAATTTCCAATAATCACTCTTAAGTTCTTTTCATTATCTAAATATTACTAGACTTCCACTCTGTTCTAGCTCGCTTTAATATTTATCAATAACTACTCTTCTTAATCAACGATTTAATATTATGTAAATAGTATACAATTTTATTTTAAAAATGTCAACTTTTAAATTATACTATTCAGTTTTCTTATTCTTTTCTTTTATCTTCTTAAAAATTTTTATAACAGCACACATTCCTAATACACCAGTTATTACTCCTAATGTATCTATAAAAACATCTTTTATTTGTCCACTTCTTCCTTCTATAAACAATTGATGAAATTCGTCTGATATAGCATATAAAAATCCAATTATTGATGCAAATAAAATTTGTTTTTCTTCCTTTATTTTAAATGTTGCAAATAAAGAAAGATACAAACCTCCACCAATTGCATATTCAGTAAAATGCGCCACTTTTCTAATATATGGTTCTAGAAACTCCTGAAAGCTCAAATCTTTAGTAAGCAATGAAGCTACCCAAAGACTTAAATTAGAAGATTCATTTGCATTTTGTGCCGAAAAGTTAAATACTTGTTTCATCCAAATACATATAAGAACAATTATGAAAATTCTTAATACTATTATTTTTTTATTTTTCAAAATTCTACCCCTATTAATGTTTTGCAGAAAGTTTTATTATTAAATCCATATCATCATCTTCTGCAGCTTTATTCTTTCTAATCATCCCACATTTTTTACATTTAAATACAATTACATAACCTTTTTTACTATCGATTTCTAATCCAATTGGCTCTAAATCTCCATGACAAGTTTCTTCTCTGTCTCCAGGATTTTTATCAACATGTTTAGAATGCAAACAATAAGGACAATGATTTCTACAAGAATATCCTAATTTTTTAACATGCTTTCCGCAATTTTCACACTCAAATTCTTCATCTATTACTGTAAAATTTGGCATATTTACTCCTTATTCGAAAATACTTCCACCAATGAATTCTCTTATAAGTGAATTATTTGGTATTAAATCTTCTGCATCAAAATCTTCAAAATATTTTAATAGCACAATAAGTCTTCTTGCTTGAGAATATTCTGGATCTGATTTTGGAATTGCTTCTAATAAAGGAACAGCATACTTCTTAAGTGCTGCAAGTTCATATATAATAGATGAATTGAACATACAATCAGCATCATCTTGATATGGGAAGATATTTTTATATTCTCCTCTATTTACAGAATACCACATTTCCAAAGTATGTTTTGCAGAATATCCTCTAAAATTGTAATCTCTAACAATTCTTCTAATAAGTCTTGTATCTGTTGTTGAAATTCTATTATAAAAATCTATATTTAAAACAGTTAAATCACTTATATAAATTTTGAATTTATTTTCTTTTGGAACTAAATTAGTTAATTTATCGTTTAAGCAATGAATACCTTCCATAACTAAAACTTCATCTTTAGCTAATTTTAATTTTTTACCTTTATATTGTTTATGACCTGTAAGAAAATCAAATTCTGGAACTTCTATTTCTTCACCTTTTAATAATCTAAGAATATGATCATTTAACAATTCTCTATCTATTGCTTCTAAACATTCAAAATCATAATTTCCAAGTTCATCTTTAGGATTATTTTCTCTTTCAACAAAATAATTATCAACAGAAATCGTAACTGGTTTTATTCCATCTACTCTAAGAGCCATTCCTAGTTTTCCAGCAAAAGTTGTTTTTCCAGATGATGAAGGACCAGCAATTAATATCAATCTAACTCCATCTCTTTCTTTTATTTTTCCAGCAATTTCTGCAATTTTCTTTTCATGTAATGCTTCTGAAAGTAATATTAATTCTTTGCTCTTTTCATCTCTTATTTTTCTATTTAATCTTTCAACTGTATTTATTTTCAATAATCTGTATAAGTCATCATATTCTTCCATAGCAGTCATTAAATTTAAGCTTTGATTTTCATCTTTAATTTCATTTGGACATTCATTACTTGGATATTGTACTAAAAATCCATTTCTAAATTTCTTTATACCATATAAATCAGCAAAACCAGTTGAAGCAGGCATTGTACCATAAAAATAGTTATAATAATCTTCACAATAATACAAAGAAACTTTATCTTTATCTGCATTTACTTGAAGTCTTCCTCTAGCAGTTCCTTCTTTTTTATAAAACTCTTCTGCTTCTTCCATTGTCATTATTTTTTTTACTATAGGTAAATCTAGTTTAACCAATTCATCCATTCTAACTTTTACTTTTTCTATTAATTCTTCAGTAACATCCATATTGTCTATTTCACAGAACATAGAATTTGTAAGTTGGTAATTTACAGTAAGCAAAGCTTTTGGACATACATCATAAAAAGCTTTACTCATCAAATATAAAAGACCACGAATATAAACTTGTTTTCCTTCTTTATCTGTTCTAGTTATAAATTTTATTTCGCCATCTTTTTTTATTATATGTTTCAAAGAAGCAACTTCATTATCATAAATTGCCGCAATAGCATTTTCTGGCATTTCATCCTTAAGAGCTTCTCTTATTTGTACTCTTTCTTTAATATTAAATTCTTTTCCATTACAAGTAATTTTCATAAGTCATCCCTCTTTTCTTTCTTTTGAAAACTAAAATAGCAGATATAAATTATCTGCTAAACTAGAATTTAAAATAAAATATCAATCCACCAATAATAACCAACAAAAAGCCTAAGATTTTTAAGCCCAATGTAGCTTCATTTATATCACCCATTGTAAAATATTTTTTTACAATTAGTCTAGCATCATATATAAATTTTATTCCACACACTAATGCAATTATTCCTATAAAAAGTAAAAACACTCTCATTTTAACATCCTTCTCAATTTATATCTCTCAACTTTTTTGTCGAATTTTTGCTTATTTATTTTAATCTTTTTTGGGCATTTTGTCAATAAGATATTAGATTTCAATCCTGTCTCCAAACTTCTTGTCTACTAATTTTTTTAGTCTTTTATTTTCTTCTTTTTCTAAATATGTATCTTTATTAATTATCTCCATAGAAATTGATTGTACTAATTTTAACATACCAATATCTTCAAATAAATTAGCTATTTTAAATTCTGGTATACCATGTTGTCTTGTTCCAAAAAATTCACCAGAACCTCTTAATTCCAAATCCTTTTCTGAAATAACAAATCCATCATTTGTACTAGATATTACTTTCATTCTTTCTTTTATAATTTGTGAATTTCCTTGATATTTCAAAATACAATAAGATTGATATTCACCTCTACCAACTCTACCTCTTAACTGATGAAGTTGAGCAAGTCCAAATCTTTCTGCATTTTCAATTATCATTATATTACTATTTGGAACATTTACACCCACCTCAATAACAGTAGTAGAAATTAGTATATCTATATCTCCATTTTTAAATCTTTCCATTATTTCGTCTTTTTCTTTAGGCTTCATTTTTCCATGAAGATATTCAACTCTATAATTTGGAAATACTTTAGTTTTATAGTTTTCAGCAAGCTCCATAACTGATTTTGCATTTATTTCTTCATTTTCTTCAACAAGTGGACAAACAATATAAGCTTGTCTTCCTTCTTTTATATTTTTTTCTATAAAACTATTTACTCTTTGTTCCATGCCTTTAGTTACAGCATAAGTTTCTATTTTCTTTCTATTTGGAGGAAGTTCATCTATAATTGATATATCCAAATCTCCATATAGAATAAGAGCTAAAGTTCTTGGAATTGGTGTTGCAGTCATAACTAAAACATCAGGATTATTTCCTTTTGCTACAATTGTACTTCTTTGTCTTACACCAAAACGGTGCTGTTCATCTGTAACAACTAAACCTAAATTTTTAAATACTACATTTTCCTCTAATATTGCATGTGTTCCAATTAAAATATCTATTTCACCATTTTTTAATCTTTCAAGTAAAGCTTCTTTTTTCTTTTTAGTAATTCCACTAATTAAAAGTTCACATCTAATTCCAGTATCTTTTAGAATTTCTGTAAAAGATTCTAAATGTTGAGTAGCAAGTATTGCTGTAGGAGCCATAATTGCTGCTTGATATCCAGATTTTACAGCTTTATATGCTGATAAAATTGCAACAACAGTTTTTCCAGATCCAACATCACCTTGCAAAAGTCTATTCATTGGCTTTTCACTTTCCATGTCTTTTTCAATTTCTTCTAAAACTCTCAATTGCGCTTTTGTTAAACTAAATGGAAGTTTATTTATAATATCACTTATTAAAACTTTTTTATCAAAGCAAATACCATGTTTATCTGTATCAATATTGTTTTTTAAGCTCAAAAGCGCAAGCTGCATTGATAATAATTCTTCAAAAACTAGTCTTTTTCTCGCTTCATTAAATTTTGAAAAATCATCTGGAAAATGAATTTCTTTTATAGCAGTATTTATATCATACAAATTATATTTTTGTAATAAATAATCTGGCAAAGTCTCTTCTAATTTTCCATCAACTTCTTTCAAGCCTTCTTCTATTATTTTTCTAATTGTATTTTGTGAAAGACTATATGTAAGAGGATAAATAGGAATGATTTTACCAGTATTTTTATCTGTATTTTCTAAATCAAATACAGGTGATTGCATTTCAATTTTTCCAGCTCTACAAGTTACTCTTCCATAAAACTTATAACGATCATGTGTATTAAAACTATTTTTTAAATATCCTTGATTATACCAAGTTATTTGACAAAGACCAGTTTCATCTCTAACAGATAATTTGCATAAAGTTAAGTTTTTTCTTATTTTGATTTCTGTTAATCTAGAGATTGGAATAGCTGAAATTAAAGCTTCTTCTCCATTTTCTAAATCACATATATTTTTAGGTTTACTTCTATCTTCATGCTCTCTTGGATAATAAGTTATTAAATCTTCTAAAGTAAATATTCCAAGTTTATTTAAAAGTTTTACTCTATTTGGTCCAACACCTTTTATAAATTGAACTTCTTTTTTTAGGTCTACCATTTATTTCTCCTAATCCTTTTTCTTAATATCAAAATTTGGGAATGCTTTTATTAATCTCTCATGAAGTTTTGACCTATTCTTAAATCTTTCTTTTACTTTAGCTATATTTTCTGCTTTAATTGCTTCTAATTTTTCTTGTAATAAAATTCTATTTACTCTAATACTGTTTTGTATTCTTTCTCTTCTATGTTTAATACTAGATTTAATCTCTTCATATGAAAATCTTTGCAATTTCTTTTTACTATAAAATTTAACATTGTGTTTAAGTTTCTTTGTATCTAATCTAACAACTCTAACCAAGCGTTTTGTATTATATTCAATTTTATTTGTAATTTCAGAAGTTGTTTCTTTTACTTTTTGAGTTATTTCCTCAGTATTATCTTTAATTTCTTTTGTTTCAGTTTTGAAATTACTTATAATTACAAATGATATTATAAAATCAATAATCATAAGTAAAACCACTATGCATGTTACTATACTAAAAATATTTGCTGGAATCATTTCTAAATATTTTGTTATAAAAGGATTTCCTATTTTTAAAATAAAACATCCAGCCAAACCAAATGGAATTGTAGTTTCCAAACAAATTCTTCCATTTATATTAAATTTATTTTTACTATAATCCCACCATCTTGCATTAAACCATTTTTCCATAATATAACTTGTAAAATACTCTAAAGTTCCACAAACTAGCATAGATAGGAAAAATAGTGTTACTAAATCATTCTCATATTTTCCTAAAAGAATTGATAGTAACACTACTCCAGTTCCATATACTGGACAATACGGTCCAATTAAGAAACCTCTATTTACAAATTTTTTTACATTTATAATTCCACCAACCGATTCCATAAACCAGCCACCAAAAGAATATATTAAAAATATCCAAAAATACATTTCTATTGTTTCTAACATATTATCACCTAATTATCCTTTGTTTTTGAATAAACTTAAAAGTTTTTTCAATATTTTTTTATACCATTTTTCTTTATATTCGCCAGGCAAAGTTGTTTCTTCAGTATCTAAATCCGGACCAGAATTGCATAAATATTCGTCATCATAATTTTCTATAACTTCATCTTTAAATCTTTGTTGTTCTGCTGCAAAAATTTTTTCTAATTTTTCTCTTTTTTCTTCATCCTCTTCCCAATAATTCAAATTTAAAAATGCAATTATAGCCACTGCTTTTCTAGAAATTGATTTTTCATTTAATGATTCTATATCTGTTTTATTAAAATTTGGTTTATAATCTTTATCCCTATTATTTTCTATAAATTCATATAATTTCTTAGGAATTTTTTTAATATATTCATCACCTAAGAAATTAATAATTTCATAAACTTCAGAGTAAGATTCCTTAGTGTTTGAATATCTCATAATTTCTCCTTTTTTTATACATCATATTTCATTTTGATTTTACCAAAATTTTGTTTAAAAGTCCATATATTTACAAAAAATTTTAGTAGGTAAAAAAGCACTTTTACCTACTAAATATATTTTTTTAAAAACCTTTTTCTCTTAAATCAGAAACTAATTTAACATAGAATTCTCTTACATCAAATTCATCTATATTTTCTCTGTTTAAATCTATCATATCTCCATGAGATATACCTCTTTTTCCCTTTACAGTTAAGTATTCAAAATCATCACCTAAACTAAATGAATTTTTTCCAACCAATCCATCATTATCTCCGTCAAACCCTTGAACAAAATTGTGTGTTAAATTTAAAGGAAATCTTCCACCTCTAGCTACATTAAGTTTTGATCCAACACTTTTATAATATACGTTTTTACTATCTACAATTTTATCATTTAATTCTTTGCATTTACTTGCAGTTAAATCTTCAACAGCAGATATAAAATCTGGATTTGTATCTCCAAGCTTTTTCAAAGTATAATTATATTTATTGGCAATTCCATTAACTAATTCTTTAGACATTCTTGATAATAAATAATCTGCAAATTCACAACCTCTATTTGGAGTATTTATAGTAGTTAAAGAGGCAACATATTTATCCATCCCTAAAACAGAAATCATATATCTAGAATCTAATCCACCTTTAGAATGAGCTATAATATTTACCTTTTCACAACCAGTTTCTTCTATAATTTTTTCAATTCTTTCTTTCAATTCTTCAGCACTTTCAGATACTGCAGCAGCAGATTGATGATTTCCGTAATAGCACACTGCTCCATTATCTTCTAACTCTTTTGGAATCCTTCCCCAATAATTAAATTTTTCAGAATCTCTAAAAAACACACCATGAACTAATAATAATGGATATTTAGTTTTACATATTTGATCTTTTTTTCTTTTTTGATTTAAAAGAATTTTATCATTTTCAAATTTTACTTCTTTAACACTTCTTCTTAAAATTTTACACAAAACAATTACATTTGCTATAGGAATCATTCCACAAACCACTCCTATAATTCGCCATTTCAAACCTAATTGTTTTGAATAAATATAAACTCTTATTATTCCATTCCAAAAAACAATAGATTCTACAAGAATTGTTAAAGTTGCTGCAATTCCTATATTCTTTCCATTTAATATAAAAGAATTTGTAAGCCATGTAGTTAAATATAAAATTATTGAATATATTGTTGATAATAAAAAGATTATTAATAAATTATTTCCTTTTCTGCAATTATTTAAAGATTTGGTTTGCATTTTTTCTCTAAATAGTGATGGAAACAAATTCATTAATATAAAAAATATAATTAAAGCCCATACTGGTAATTGAATATTAAAATTTTTATTTATTAGAAAACTATTGGCTAAGCCAAAAACAATTAATGAATTAATAAAATTTAGCATTTTATTCTCCTTTTCTTTCGTATTTTACTCATTCCAACCATATTCACTGTATTTTATTTTGTTTTTATAATTTTGAATCGCTTCTATTCTGTCATCTATAACATTCTCTGGTAATTTATTAATATTTATCCATTTTAATTCTGCATTTTTTTCTGGTTCTTTTATTTTTACTTCTCCAGTCCATTTCAAAGCTTTAAAATAACCATTATAATATGTATATCCGCCAACATTTTTATGAATTAAACAAACAAATTCTAAATCTTCTGGTTCAATTGTTATGTCTATCTCTTCTTTTGCTTCCCTGCATAATGCAACTTTCATTGATTCATTTTCTTCAACATGGCCACATGCTGCAAAATCATAAAAACCATCTGCATATCCTGTATTTTGTCTTTTTTGAAATAAGACCTCTTCTCCATCAGCAGTATCTCTAGACAAGATTAATTGGACTGCAGACAATGTTTTAAATCTTTCACTCATAAAAAACCTCCACAAATTATTTAATTTCTCTTTTTTCAGTAATTACAAGATCCATTCTTATATCAAATCTATCATTATTAAAATTTATATCACTAATTTGTTCATCAAAACAAATTCCTATTTTATAAAAATTGCTTTCTTCAAGGTAATAATCATAGCAACCTTTTCCAAAACCTAATCTATTTTTTTCTAAGTCAAAACTCACGGCTGGAACTATAATTAAATCTATACTATCTTCAGAAATAAAATTTTCATCAATCATCGGAGGTTCTTCAATTCCCAAATCACTTATTTCAAAATTTTCTAAATTTTGTATTTTATAGAATTGAATAACATTTTCACCTAAAACTCTTGGCAAAGCAACAATTTTTCCTTGCTTCAAAGCCTCTTCAATTAATAAAGTTGTATCTGTTTCAGAAGGTAAATTTCTATATACAGCAATTACTTTTGATTTTTTATAAATTTCAGTATTTAAAATTTTTTCACAAATTAAATTAGATTTTTCATTTTTATCTCTAATTTCATTTCTTATATTTTGATATTTTATTCTCAATATACTTTTATTTGATTTTGCCATTTAATATACCTCCTTTATTATTTTTGCTATAACACATATTTTCCCATATAATATCACATTTTATATAATTTAACAACATTTTTAAACAAAAAAGAACAGAGAGCCTTGTTCTTTGGCTCTCTGTTTTTTCTATAAATTTATTGTGTTACAAAATCTGCTCCTCTTTCTTCTTTTTCAGTAAGAGAAGTTAAATAAACCACTGGTTCTGCACCAGATATTTTATCTTCTATTTTAATAACTCCTATTGCTTCAACCCATTTATCATCAGCCATATATGGTTTATCCCATTTCACTTCTAATCCTGCAATACCATCATTTCCGCAGCAGCCAGGTGTTCTTCTTATTACATAGCAATTTTCACCATAATTATATATCAAACCTTCAAATCTTACCGTTTTTCCTTCATATTGATTCATGTTTATATAAATATCATTTATTTGTGCAATAAACATTTTTTCTTTTATTTCATAAACGTTTCTCATATCTGCTGTTATAGAATCATCTTTTTCTGTACTTTGTGAATTTTCTTTTGAAAGACTAGCATTTTGAAGAACTATAAAACCGACAATTCCAGCAAAAATAAGTATAAATAAAAATAAATATATAATCTTCTTCATAAGTATCACCTCTATTAAAATTATTCAATAATCTTATCTAGTAAAGTAAATAAAATAAATAATACTAAATTTACCAATACTATTGTAGCTCCTGTACTTATAGAATATACATATGACAAGAAAATTCCCACCCAGAAGCATAAAATACTTATTATTCCAGAACTTATTACAACAGTCCTAAAATTTTTGAATAATCTCATTGATGTTAATGCAGGAAATATTACAATACTACTAATCAATAATGTACCCATCATTCTCATTCCTACAACTATAACTACAGCTGTTAAAATTGCAATTAAATTTGTATATCTTCCAGATTTTAACCCAATAGCTTTAGCAAAATCTTCATCAAAAGTAACTGCAAATAATTTTCTATAGTATATCACAAATAATAATAAAACTACAATGCTAACTATAATACTTAATATAACATCACTTTCACTCATAGCTAAAATACTACCAAACATGAAATTACATACATCTGTATTCATTCCAGTTGTAAGAGAAGTTATCGCAACACCTAAAGCCAAACTTGTGCTAGATATAATTGCAATTGCACTATCACTTTTTATTCTATGATTATTTCCAACTTTTAATAATATTATAGCCACTACTATAACCGCAGGTATAGCAATTGGAAGTGGAGTAAATCCAAATGCAACAGCTATAGTTGTTATACCAAAACCAACATGTGATAATCCATCACCAATATTTGCATATCTTTTCAAAACTAAACTAACACCTAGTAAAGCTGCACATAAACTAACTAAAGTTCCTACTAAAAGAGCTCTCTGTATAACAGAAAAACTAAGCATTTCTTGTATAGCTGTTAACATTATTTTTCACCTCCACATGTATATTCTCCTGCTGGAATATCTCTTTTTATTTTTCCACTTTCAATCTCTACAATTCTAGACGCATATTTTACAACTCTATGTACATCATGAGAAATCATAACAATTGTAAGTTTATTTTGTTTATTTAATTTCTTAAGTAAACTATATATTTCAGTTACAATCTTTGGATCTAATCCATTAACAGGTTCATCTAACAATAATATTTTTTCTGTTGCACATAAAGCTCTAGCTATTAAAACTCTTTGTTTTTGTCCACCAGATAACTCATAAAAGCATTTTTTTCTCATTTCATATAATTCTAACTGTTCCATTATTTCTTTTGCTTTTTGCTTATCTTCTTTTTTATAAAATAAACTTCTTGGATGATTTGGAATAGTACCACTTAATACAATTTCTTCAATGCTTGCTGGAAAATTATTTTGAATATCAGTAAGTTGAGGAAGATAACCAATTCTTCCTTCAACATTTATTTCACCTTTTGATACTTTATTTAATCCTAAAATACATTTTATAAGTGTACTTTTTCCTGATCCATTTTCTCCTACTATTGTAAGAAATTCACCTTCATTTACAGTTAAATTTATTTTTTTCAATATGTCATTTGAACTGTTATATCCAAATGTTAAATTTTTAACTTTTATGAGTTCCATTATTATCACCTTTCTAATCTAAAGCTTTTTCTAAAACTTTTAAATTTCTATTCATTAAACTTACATATGTTTCTCCAGCTTCGAAATCATCTTTGCTAACATTGTGAAGTGTTTGAATTTGCATTGCTTCGCTTCCAGCTTCTGTTGCAATAGATTTTGCAGATTTTCCTGTACTTAATTCTATATAAAGAACTACTGGAATTTTTTCTTCTTTTACTTTATTTATTAAATAAGTAATTGTTTTTGTACTTGGTTCAGTTTCTGTACTACAACCATTAAATGCTGCACTAGCTTCTAATCCAAATTCATTTAAGAAATATTGCATTGGCATTTTATCACCAAATACTAATCTATTTCTTTTTTTGTTGTTTACTATTTCTTCAATTTTTACTCTAACATCTTCGATTTTTTCAACATAATCTTCTGCATTTTTTGTATATAAATCTTTATTTGCTGTATCAATAGTTCCAAATTCTTTTCCTAAATATTCAACCATTTTTTTTGCATTTGTTGGAGAAGTCCAAATGTGTTCGTCAAAAGCACCTTCCTCTTCTTCTTCCTCTTCTTCCTCTTCAGCTCCATCAACCTCTACTTCTTCTATAGTGTCGATACAATCTGTTACTCTTATAGTTTTTGTTTTATTTTGATCTATAACATCAGTTTCAAAAACTTTATCTACCCATTGTTCCATTTCTCCACCAATATATATAAATACATCAGCATTTTTTATTTTCATCAAATCATTAGCACTTGGTTCATAGCTATGGCTATCAACTCCAGGTCCTAATAAATAAGTAACCTCTGCATTATCTCCTACAATTTGTCTTGAAAAATCATATGTTGAAAAAGTTGTTACAACAACACTTAATTTATCTGAATCTTTACCAGTTTTTCTATCTTTTAATGAATAACTACAAATTGCTATTAAAACAACTGCAATTACTGCAACTATACTAATTATTTTAAAATTTCTACTCATAATATATCTCCTTAAATTATATTTATTTTTTGTTTTGAATTCGGATTCTCATTATTCATTAAACATAACCTTTTGAAATAATAATGTATTTTTTATTACAACATAAAATTCTTTATGAATTTTAGCCAATATATACATTATTAAAAACATACAATATATTGATAAATTTATTTCAAAAATTATATTTATAATATTTATAGCAAGATGAATAATTGTACATATAATACAATCATCATCATGACATATTTCTAAGTGATGTGTGTCTTGAGATATGATACTACTACATATAATTGAAAATATTATAAAAATCAAAGCTATTTTAAATAATATTTTTAGTATTTTTTTATTCATATCAAATCTCCTTCCTTAATTATTTTTTACACTTTTCACATAAACCATAAATTACAAATTTTGAATCTATAAAAAAATTGTGTTCTTTTTCTATGTGTTTTATCATTTTTGAAAACTTGTCACAATCAAAATGAATTATTTTTCCGCAATTTTCACACTTCAAATGAAAATGATTTTTACATTCATCTGATATATATTGATAATATTTTGTATGATCTTTAGTTTCAACTCTAAGTTTTCCTTCTTTTTCAAGTTTATTTAAAAATCTATAAATTGTAGTAACTCCTATTTTCTTTTGAGATTGAAACAAAAATTTTTCAATATCTTGAGCACTCAAATATTTATCTGAATTTTTAGTTAAATAATCTATTAAAATCTCCTTTTGATCAGTTTTATAACTTACCTTTTCCATATATATCCCCTTTTTATCAATATGAAAATGATTTCCATTTTCATATTGTAATACTTTTATATAATTTTGTCAATAACATCCGAGTATTTTATAAAACAAAAACAAGAGCTCTGGTGTTACCCAGAGCTCTTGCCCCTCTCTTTTCTCACATCGAATACATCGATATTGTGAGATTGCCATATTCATCTGTTGATGAATAGATGATTACATTGTATCCTGTGTTATTTCGGAATCGAAGATCCCAAGAACCATAACTTACAGAAGCTTCATCGCCTCTTCCAGCATACCAAACTGGCATACTGTGGTCATGTCGTTCCAGAATTTCCATTCCTGCACTTCTTGCACATAAATGCAGATTTGTGCTAGTGAAACAAATTCCTCCACCAGGGACCTGAACAACTTGATTACCGGCATAGCCATCTGAATCGATATATCCCTGAGAATAATCACACGGTCCCATTACAGAAAACCATGAAAATGTATCTCCAGAATAAAGGATTGTTCCATTCAAATACTGTGCTGATGTCACAATATTTTTCCAAGAATTGTTCCAAGGATTATTGTATGTCATACACTGATATGCTAAGCATGTACCTGCTGAATACTGCGAATAACTACTTTCACTAGGATTAGCAGGTGTGTAATCTGAAATTTCATCACAATATCCATAATCTGGAATATTTAAGAATTGATCTATCAGAATTACATCATCTTCGCTTGCATGGTTTACTGCTAACAAATCACTCATTGAAACATGATAGCTACTAGCAATTCCATACCATGTATCTCCTGCAACCACTTTATGAGTTAAATAACATTCATTAGGGGGTGCAGTTTCTACATACGTGGACTCTGCTTCAGTGGCAGCTACAGTAGTTACAGTAGTTACAGTTGTTGCAGTACTTTCTGTAGCCTCTGGCATAGTAACTTCTGTAAAGGTTGTTGTATATATTGTTTCAGTTTCAGAAAAACTTGTAGTTGTAGAAATGTCAGTTATTGTCTCTTGTTTTGCAGTCTCCCGAACCGGAGCCGTACCTTGAGATTCTTGAACTGTCATTTCTTGTACCACATTTTCTGTCGTTGAAATTGGGGTTTCCACCCTGTTATATGAACAACCTGTAAAAAGCAACATCATAAATCCTACACAAATTAATACTCTTCTCATTTTTTTATTTTTTTGGCATTCCCACCAGTTACTCCTTAACACTGGCAGTAGGTACAGTTAGTACCATTCTTCTAACTATAAAAAGATAAGCAGAGAGGAACTTACCTTTTTAGTTTGGCAATATATTAATTATACACCATTTTTCAAAAAAATTCAACTTTCTGTCATTTTTTGGTATACATAATTTTGCTTTTTTTCTTGATTTTAGAAAAATCCTATGTTATAATTGTAATAGTTTTCGTTTTTTATAAGAGTTCCACGCTCGCCCGCTTTGGGTAAAATAATAATTTATAGGAATCAATAAAAAACAAAACTTAAGCTCAATTCCATAAAACAAAGAAAATGGAGGTACATCATTATGGAAGCAACTGTAAACGGTTACGGTTATAGTTCACTCGTAGAACTGGAAACCAAGGGTCACGCTATTTTCGAAACAGTTTTCGGAGCTTTAAACAAGTTCCATGAGCTGGCCGTCTGCAAGAAAAACAGATTCCAGGATATTCATCTGGTTTTCACCAAGGAAACAGAGAATAACTATGAAGCCATTTGGCTTACTAGCCATCTTGAGCTTCTGGATGTAGACGAAGCTAACACCAGCTCTGCTCCGACAGACTCTAGTTCCATTCTGCTGCTTGATTCTCATTCGGCTGACGAATCTATGTGGAAGCTTTATCAGAACATGGCAAAGCTTCTTGACGACTCTGACGAAAAATTCCCGCAGGATGAGCAGCTGTTCTACGCAATCTCTGTAGCATCGAACTATTCTTTTGGCACTGAGAATTAAGGATGTATACTTGAGCTTAAAAAATTCTCCTCAAGCGCTCTGGCGCTTGAGGAGTTTTTCCTTTTTAAAGAACTAATATTCCTAAATGCTCTAATAATATTTTTAATCCTATTATAATTAAAATAATTCCACCTGTAAGTTCTGCTTTATTTTGAAATTTGTCTCCAAATTTATTTCCTAAAAGAACACCTATTATAGATAAAATAAAAGTTACTATTCCTATTATAAATACTGATAAAGCCATATTAGTTTTAAAAAATGCAAATGTAACTCCTATTGCTAAAGCATCTATACTTGTAGCTATAGCTAAAACTATCATTGTTTTAAAATCAACTTTATCATTTCTTTTTTCTAATTCATCATCTGTAGATTCTTTTATCATATTTCCACCAATTATTGAAAGCAAAATAAATGCAATCCAATGATCTACACTTTGAACAAAACCACTAAAAGTGGTTCCTAAAAAATATCCAATTATTGGCATACCAGCTTGAAATATTCCAAAATATCCAGCAATAATACCTGCACTTTTCCAATTAATTTTCTTCATAGATAAACCTTTGCAAACAGAAACTGCAAAAGCATCCATCGCAAGACCTACAGCTATAAAAAGTATTTCAAATACTCCCATACATTCCTCCAAAACAATATTATTATCTAATTATATTCATAAAAATAAACACTAATCCTATATTTAGTGTTTATTTTCAACAACTTTCATATTTTAACATATTACTTTTTTATTTACAATAATTTAAAGGCAATCTTAAAGATTGCCTATTTCTATTTATCAAATAAAATTGTTTTATTTTCTTTTAATGATTTTTGTACATCAATAACTCTTTGATTTGAAGAACCTCTCCATTTAAGTGTTGGATCATGAAGTTCATCTTGATATTGGCCATCTACAACAACATCTATATATTTTGTTGCTTCCTTGTCTTTGATATAATTATCAAAATTAAATCCAGACCACATCCAAATATTTTTATTTGGATATTTTTCTTTGAAAGCTTTAGCAAGTGCTGTAGTTGCTTCTAAATTTTTTGGATGCATTGGCTCACCACCAAGAATTGATAAACCTTTTATATAATCTTTATCACATAAATCTAACACTTCTTTTATTGTATTTTGACAAAATTTATTTCCACATTCAAAGTCCCAAGTTTCTTTATTAAAGCAATTTTTGCAATGAAAATCACATCCTTGCATAAATATTGAAACTCTAACACCAGGGCCATTTGATATATCCATTTTTCTTATTAAATTGTAATTCATTTTATATCATCCCCCTTTATTAAAAATTACGGGCGACCATTAGTCGCCCATGCTTTTTTAACATTGTTTATCTGCTACTTTATTATCTACATGTAGAACTCTTTCTTTTATCTCTTGAGTTCTTCCTTTATTCCAGAAATTTGTTCCAATGTATCCACAAGTTCTTCTTGCAACATTTAATTTATTGTGATCTCTATTTCCACATGATGGACAATACCATTCAAGATTTTCATCTATTTGAATTTCTCCTGAATATCCACAGTTTTGGCAATAGTCACTCTTTGTGTTTAGTTCTGCATACATGATATTATCATAAATAAATTTGATTATATCTAATACTGCATCTAAGTTATTTTGTAAGTTTGGTGTTTCTACATAAGAAATAGCTCCACCTGGACTTAATTTTTGGAATTCACTTTCTACAGTAAGTTTTGTAAATGCATCTATTTCTTCAAATACTGGAACATGGTATGAATTTGTAATGTAACTTCTATCTGTAATTCCTTTTACTGTTCCAAATCTTTCTTTTAAGCATTTTGCAAATTTATATGTTGTAGATTCAATTGGTGTTCCATAAACAGAATAATCAATATCTTCTTCTGCTTTCCATTTTTTAGTTGCATCATTTAAATGATTCATAACAGCAAGAGCAAATTCTTTTCCTTCTCCATTATCTGTATGAGAATGTCCTGTCATATATTTAACACATTCATATAATCCAGCATATCCTAAAGAAATTGTTGAATATCCATGACGAAGTAATTCATGAATTGATTCACCTTTATCTAAACGAGCTAATGCTCCATGTTGCCATAATATTGGAGCAACATCACTAGTTACATTGCTTAATCTCTTATGTCTAATTTGTAATGCTTTATGACATAATTCTAATCTTTCATCAAAAATTTTCCAGAAAGCATCCATATCTTTATCTGAAGAAAGAGCTATATCAGGTAAATTGATTGTAACAACACCTTGATTAAATCTTCCATAATATTTTCCAACGCCTTCTTTATAATTTTTAGCTTTAGCAATGTTTCCTACGCTCATTGTTCTATCTGGAGTAAGGAATGATCTACAACCCATACATGGATAACATTCTCCATCTCCCATTTCATTTTTCTTTAATTCTTTCATTACTTTTTCAGATATATAATCTGGAACCATTCTCTTAGCAGTACATTTTGCAGCAAGTTCAGTTAAGTAATAATATTTGCTATCCTCATGAATATTGTCTTCTTCTAAAACATATAATAATTTTGGAAATGCAGGAGTAATATAAACACCTTTTTCATTTTTAAATCCTAAAATTCTTTGATTTAAGAATTCTTCGATTATCATTGCAAGTTCGTCTTTATATTCTTCTGTTTCACCTAAATACATATTTACAGATAAGAATGGTGCTTGACCATTTGTATTTGTCATAGAATTTACTTGATAGTTGAATGTTTGAACACCATCAGCAACTTCTTTTCTTGTATCTTCTTCTGCAAATTTTTTACAAATTTCATCTTTTAAATTTCTATTTTTATATTTTTTATAATATTTATTATAACTTGATCTAACAAAAGGTGCTAAGTGTGAAAGAGAAACTGTTGCTCCACCATAGCTTGAAGATGTAACTGCTAAAATTATTTGTGTAGCGATTGTTGCAGCAGTAATAAATCTATGTGGTTTTTCAATCATTACACCATTTATTACAGTTCCATTTTGTAACATATCATCTAAATTGATAAGTTCACAATTGTGAAGTGCATTTTGTGCAAAATAATCTGCATCATGGAAATGAATAATTCCTTCATCATGTGCTTTTACAATATCTTCTGGAAGTAAAAATCTTCTTGTAATATCTGTACTAGTAATACCAGCTAAATAGTCTCTTTGAGTAGTAACTACTGTTGCATTTTTATTAGAATTTTCATTATTCCAATATTCACTTTCACCTTCAATAAGTTCTTTTATACTTTGATCTGTTGTATTTGATTTTCTTACTAATTCTCTTATGTAACGATATGTAATATATTTTTTAGCTAGTTGATATTTATCAAATTCCATTAATTTTTCTTCAATGATGTCTTGAATATCTTCTACTAAAATTCTTTTTTTATTTAATTCCTCAATATATTCAATTATTGCTTTAATTTCTTCTTTAGTAGCTTTTTCTCTACCTCTTACTTCATTATTTGCTTTTTCAATAGCTAATCTGATTTTGGCAGGATCATAATCAACAATATGTCCATCTCTTTTCACAATTTTCATTTCTTTTGTTTCTCCTTTTTTCTATTTTGTTAAGTTTTAATCTGGTAAAATTTTATTGTTAAAATTCATTTTATACAAGTTGCACTTGCAACTTTTTTGTTTTTTTGTTAAAATCTTGAAAAGCAATTATATTATGCATTTGTAAGGTTAACATTTAATTATGGAAAATTGTAAACTTTATTAATCATTGTTAATTCAATAAAAAAATTAGTAAAAAGGAATTTTTAAATTATGGATAATCCATTTGAAAACTTATCAAAAGCTCAAATTAAAAAATTATATGTACTTCTCGATGTACATATTTACAAATATAATAAAGATCAAGAAATTATACCTACAATAAAAACCAGTAACATTATAGGTATCCTTTTAAAAGGTTCTGCAGAAATTATACAAACTGAATATAATGGAAATGAAATAATCGTTGAAGAACTTGAAGAAAACAGTGTATTCGGTTCAAATATTTCTAATACTAGTAGTGAAAATTATGAAATTCTTGCCAAAGAATATACGGAAGTTTTAGTTATAGATTACAATAAATTACTTAATTCTAGAAATTTAAAATATAGTTATTTTAATGTTTTCTTTCAAAATTTATTTAACATTATAAATATAAAATTCAAAGAAAAAAATGACAGAATAAAAGTACTAGAAAAAAAACAAATCAGAAATAAGCTACTAGAATATTTTGATATTGAATACAAAAAAAGTCATTCAAAAAATATTTATTTGCCTTTTTCTTTAAAAGAATTAGCAGATTATATTGCAGTTAACCGTTCTGCAATGTTTAGAGAAATAAAAAACTTAAAAGATGATCGTTTTATTGAAATAAAAAATAAAAGAATTACATTATTATATAAATAAAATCAGACAGAGGCCCGGAGCTTTTGTCTAGTTTGACTAGACAAAAGCTCTGTCCCTCTGTCTGATTCTTCGTCCTTCTTTCTTTTTTATAACCACTCATGATTTCTATTTAAATAAACTTTTTTATAAATTTGAATAAAGCAACCATAAATTACTAGTAAAACAACAATCCAACCTAAATAAGCTAATGGTAATTGAGTTAAATCAAAGATTGTTGATACTTTTGTAAATGTAATAATTAAAGTAATAAATACTATTGCAAATGTAGAAATCAATAATTGTTTTGAAGATCTACTTTGTGCAAATGGAACTTTGTGAGTTCTTATCATATGAATAATCAATGTTTGAGAAATTATACCAAATGCAAACCATCCTGTTTGAAATAAAACTGCTTTTTCAGGAGTATTGAATTTCATTACAAACCATAATACTACAAAACATATAATATCTAATATTGTACTAATAAATCCAAATGCCACCATGAATTTCTTAATTCCAGATGTATTCCATTTCTTTGGTTTTTCTATATATTCTTTATCTACATTATCAAAAGGCATTCCAAGTTGTGCAAAATCACATAATAAATTTTGTATTAATATGTGAATTGGAAGCAATGGTAAAAATGGCAAGAATATACTTGCAATAATTACAGATATCATATTACCAAAATTTCCACTAGTTGCCATTTTTATATATTTCAAAACATTTGTAAATGTTTTTCTTCCATTTATAACACCCTCTTCTAGCACATTTAAATCTTTTTCTAGAAGAATGATATCAGCTGTTTCTTTTGCAATATCAACAGCCGTATCTACTGAAATTCCAACATCAGCTTGTTTTAATGGAGGGCTATCATTAATTCCATCACCCATATATCCAACTGTATTTCCAAGTTCTTGATAAATTCTAACAACTCTTTGTTTTTGAATTGGAGATAATTTTGAATACAAGTGGCATGTAGGAACTTTTTCTTTTAGTTCTTCATCTGTCATGTTTTCTACATCTTTTCCTGTTAATCTATTTGCAACTGTTATACCAACTTTTTTACATACATTCAAAGCAACACCTTCACTATCACCTGTTAAAACAACTGTATCAACACCATGTTTTTTCAAAGCTTCAATAGCATCTTTGGCGCTTTTCTTTGGTGGATCTAAGAATCCAACAAATCCAATTAAAACCATATTTGATTCATCTGCAATACCAAATGTTTCAACACCATGAATTTCATTTTTTTGTGCAACAGCTAAAACTCTTAACCCATCATTATTGTGTTTTTCATATACTTCATAAGCTCTTTT
>Ga0129306_1001925_pt1 | contig 20590 bp, 12 predicted proteins | sample P827metagenome_FD_94438 | JGI IMG/M metagenome (GOLD analysis project Ga0129306, IMG submission 94438) | Capybara group fecal microbial communities from Wisconsin, USA - P827 metagenome | ecosystem: Host-associated > Mammals > Digestive system > Large intestine > Fecal | place: USA: Wisconsin... | reverse complement strand
GGGGAGAGAAGATATTTGACAAGAAGCGCTTTCCCGACGTTAAGGCTATGGTTAAGAAGCTTAATGATGACGGTATTCACTTTATGCTTTCTATCTGGCCGTCCATGAATGAGTGTACGGAGAATTATGCTGAGTTCAAGAAGGAAGGACTTCTTTTGCCCGGTACGAACGTATATGATGCTTTTGACGAGAAGGCCGGCAAGCTGTATTTCGATCAGGTTAAGAGAGGACTTCTCTCGGAGAATGTTGAAAGCTGGTGGTGCGATTCGAGTGAGCCCATCACTCCCGAGTGGGAGGTACTTAAGAAACCTCTGCCCGAGAAGCTTTTCTTTGATTTTAAGGAACGCTGCATGGATTCCATGTATATAGATAAGGGTAACGGCTACGGTTTGTATCACGCGCGTAACATATATGTGGGACAGCGTGAAGTTAAGCCTGAGAAACGTGTGTTGAACCTCACCAGAAGCGGATTCTACGGTTCGCATCAGTACGGCGCTGTAGTGTGGTCGGGTGATATCAGCGCAAGCTGGGATACCTTTAATAAGCAAATTATCGCAGGCTTACAGCTTGCTATGACTTCGGTTGCATACTGGACGCTTGATATAGGTGCTTTCTTTGTAAAGAACGGACGTGAGTGGTATTGGAGCGGCGAGTATGAGGACGGTGCGGCAGACCCTCGCTACAGAGAGCTTTATACGAGATGGCTTCAGTACGGAGCGTTCCTGTCGATGTTTAGAAGCCACGGCACGGATGTGTGTCGCGAGCCTTGGAACTTCGGCGATAAGGGCGACCGGTTCTATGATGCTATTGTGGGAGCTATCCGTTTAAGAGAGACGCTTATGCCTTACATATACTCGGTGGCGGCTTCGGTGGCACTTGAGGACAAAATGTTTATTAAGCCTTTGTTCTTTGAGTTCCCCGAGGACTCAGAGTGCTATAAGGACTTAAAGCAGTTTATGGTGGGCGACAGCCTTATGGTATGCCCCGTTACCAAGCCTTTATACTACGGAGTGACAGAAACCTCCGACAGCGACAAGACCATCGACGTATGGCTTCCTAAGGGCGCAGAGTGGTACGATTTCCACACAGGTAAGAAATATGCGGGCGGGCAGCTTATCAAGGCTCAGGCCACAATCGACAGAATACCGCTGTTTGTTAAGGCCGGAAGCATCATTCCCATTAATGATGAAAAGGGCAAGACTGTTCTTAACATCTACCCCGGCGACGACTGCACCTTTACACTGTACAATGACGCAGGTGAAGGCTACGGCTACGAAGAGGGCGATTACAGTCTTCAGAAATTTATGTGGAACGACGATGCCGGAAAGTTATCTTCGGCAGAAACCGGCAACGCGGAATACAAGGTTAATACAACCTGCAAAATCATCGGTAAATAAGGATTAAGAGTATGAAAGAGTTAAAAGGAAAAAACGTCAAAATTTTCGAAGGCGACTTAATAAGACGCGAGATGCGTAACAAGCAATATCTTATGTCTCTTGAAAACTGGCAGTTACTCAGAAGCTTTCAGTTTGAGGCAGGAAGAGTTACGGGTCGCGGCAATAACAAGGAAGCATTGGACGGCTGGGAGGATTTGTCCTGCCAGTTAAGAGGCCATTTCTTAGGCCACTGGCTCTCGGCAGCTGCTTTTGTATACGAGGAAAAAGAAGACCTCGAGCTCTACGCCAAGACTTCCGCAATCTTAGACGAGTTAAAAGAATGCCAGATTGACAACGGCGGAGAGTGGGCTTGCTCCATCCCTGAGAAGTATCTTTACTGGATTGCACAGGGTAAGGCGGTCTGGGCGCCTCAATATACCATTCACAAGCTCTTTATGGGCCTTGTGGACGTTTACAAGATTATGAAGCTTGAAAAGGCTCTCGACATAGCCGACCACCTTGCTGACTGGTTCTATAAGTGGAGCGGACAGTATAGCCGCGAGGAGTTTGATGATATCTTAGATGTTGAGACCGGTGGAATGCTTGAAGTATGGGCAGACCTCCTCGAGATAACCGGTGATGCCAAGTACGAGGAGCTTCTTAAGCGCTACTACAGAGGCCGCCTCTTCGATCCTCTTCTTGAAGGCAAGGACGTTCTTACCAATATGCATGCCAATACCACAATCCCCGAGATTATGGGTTGCGCAAGAGCCTTCGAAGTTACAGGTGATAAGAAATATCTCGATATAGTTAAGGCTTACTGGAAATGCGCAGTTACCGACAGAGGAATCTTCGTAACAGGTGGTCAGACGCAGGGTGAAATCTGGACTCCCAAGATGAAGTTTAAGGCTCGTCTCGGTGACAAGAACCAGGAACACTGCACCGTATACAACATGATTCGTCTTGCAGACTTCCTCTTTAAACAGACCAAAGATCCGCTCTATTCTCAGTACATTGAGTATAACGTTCAAAACGGTATCAAAGCCCAGACTTACTGGCAGGGAATGCCTTATGAAGGCAGCAAGGGAGAAGGCTTACTTACCTACTTCCTGCCTCTCAAAGCAGGCTCCAAGAAAGACTGGGCGGGAGAGAAAGATTCTTTCTTTTGCTGTCACGGTACAATGGTGCAGGCCAATGCCGCATGGAACCGCCACATATTCTATCAGGATGGAAACAGCATTTACGTGACTCAGTATTTAAATGCAGAGGCTGACTTCGTGACCGAGGATGTTCCTGTGAAGGTACGCGTGCGCGAGGACCGCATGAACGGAAGTCTTATGAATTCTTCCGAGAACAATGCCAAGCAGACGGTTACGGATACCACGGCAGCATATGCCAATAAGCCCGACTTCAAGAAGTACATTATTTCTGTCGAGACCGGCGAAAATGCAGAGATTACGCTTTACGTACGCATCCCCGAATGGATTGACAAGAAAGCGGCCATCTACATTAACGATGAGCTTGTTGCAGAGACCAAGAAATGTGACTTTGTAAAGATTAAGCGCGTATGGGACAAAGAAGACACTGTGACCGTAATTCTTCCCATCGGACTTAAGTTTATTACCCTTCCCGATGACAACACTGTGGGAGCTTTCAGATACGGTTCCGAAGTGCTTGCCGGCATTACCAAGGAGGAGCGTGTACTCACAATAGAGACCGCCGACCCTTGCAAGGAACTTTCGGCAGATACCGAGCGCCAGTGGGGCGACTTCAGAACCTTATATAAGACCGAGAATCTTGACCCCGGAATCAGCTTTATGAAGCTTAACGAGGTAGGTTACGAGCCTTATCAGGTGTATTTTAAGATAAAAAAATGAAAATTAATCAAAAAAACTGTCATTTCGCATGAAATGGCAGTTTTTTTGCCTTTTGTTAAATAACTCGGTGATATCATTATTTTTGGATGTTTATGTGCAAAAAGCACTTGAAAATATGCCCGAATATTTATCGGAGGCACGATTCGTGAAGCACGATTTACGCAAAAAACACAGCGAAAGAATAATAAGCTCGATTTGCATTTTAATGGGAATTACGTTTAACGTTGTTCTCGCTTCTTTAACATACGGACAAAATACGCCATTATATTTCGATACTATCGGCACATTGGCGGTTGCGATGCTGTGCGGATATTTTCCGGGCATTCTTACCGCTGTCATGACCAACATGATATGCGGCTTCTTTAATCCCGACTCCGTTTATTTTAGCATAGTTAATGCGCTCACGGCTCTCACTATGGTTGAGTTTATGGGCAGGAAAGATATTAGGAAGATTAAGAATAAGATTCTTTTGATTCTGGAATTAAGCGTTATAACGGGCATTGTCGGAGGATTGATTCAGTGGAGACTCTTCGGACAGCCTCAGAATACATTTATCGGCGACTCGGTTTCTGCTTTTTCACAGGCAACGGGCGTGCCGGCATTTCTGACATTCATTGTTGTAGAAATTCTTGTAAATGTTCCGGATAAAGGAATTTCGTTTATGGTAGCTTATCTGGTGGTTCGTTTTCTGCCGGAGAAGCTTAAGAAAAAGCTTAGAAACAGTACATGGAGACAGGTACCGCTCTCCGAAGCCGAAAAAAAGGACATGAGGCGATGGAGCAAAGACAACAAGCGCTCCGTTCGTGCCAGAATGACCCTTACCATGAGCGGTATGGCCATCCTGCTTGTTATTATCATGTTCTGGGTAGGTATCAGACTTTATTTTGAAAACGCAATTAATGAGAGAACCGAGATAAATAAAGGTGCTGCCAACTTTGTAAGCCAGATAGTTGACGGAGATTCCATAGCTAAATATATAAAATACGGAGTCAATGCGCCGGGATATCTGGATACCGAGCAACTTATGTACAAGATTCGGGACAACGCATACGGTGTTCAGAATTTATCCGTAGTTCAGATAGATGAGACCGATATAACGTTTGTATTCGATCTTGATGCCAACATGGATTATGAAGGAAACTACCATGAAGAGCCTGTACCGGGTCACGAACCGGGAGAAACTTATCCGGTTGACGGTGTTATAGCTCCGTTCTTAGATGATTTCCTGGCAGGCAAAGATATGCCGTCGATTCCGATTAAAACACAATGGAACTATTTCATTACCTCTTATACGCCTATATTTAACAGCGAAGGTAAATGCGTTGCCTATGCATGTGCCGATACCTATATTCAGTACCTGTCGAGTTATATGAGAGACTTTCTTGTACACATCACGCTTATGATGGCAGGACTGTTTCTTTTGATACTTGCTTACGGAATCTGGACTGCAGGTACATTCCTTGTATACCCTATTAACTCAATCGTTATGGCGGTTGAGAGATTCATTAAAGCGGGCAGTGACCAACAGAAGCTCGATGAAGTGGTTAAGGACATAAGAACTTTAGAAATCAATACCGAGGACGAGGTTGAAAAGCTTTATTACTCATTCTGCGATATGACGCTTAACCAGACTGAGCAGATGCGAAGTATCAGAAGATATACGGACGCAACAGCCAAGATGCAAGACGGTCTTATCATTACCATGGCGGACCTGGTCGAAAACAGGGATTCCGATACCGGTGCTCACATTCAGAAAATGGCGTCTTACGTTAAGATTATCGGCGAAGGACTTATGAAAAAAGGATACTACGCGGGCAAAGTTACGCCACAGTTCATATCCGATATAGTACGAAGCGCACCCCTTCACGATATCGGAAAGATTAACATTCCCGACAGTATTTTAAATAAACCCGGGAAGTTGACTCCCGAGGAATTTGAAATCATGAAGACTCACACCTCTGCGGGCGAGAAGATTATGGAAAAAGCAATCAGTACCGTAGAAGGTGAGAACTACCTTAAAGAAGCAAGAAACATGGCGGCATATCATCACGAGCGCTGGGACGGCAAGGGCTATCCCGAAGGCTTGCACGGCGAGGTGATTCCGCTTTCGGCTCGTATCATTTCTGTGGCGGATGTGTTCGATGCATTGACGTCAACGCGCGTTTATAAACCGGCATTCCCGCTTGAAGAAGCACTTGCACTGATTCAGGAAGGCTCAGGCACCCAGTTTGATCCTAAGTGCGTGGAGGCATTTATGGAATCACTTCCCGAAGTTAAAGTTATTTTACGAAAGTACAATGAGAGCGTATAACCCGTTTTTGCGAGGAGGTTTGTCCCGATAATGGTTAAAAGAAAGATAAAATTCATAGCGATGGCATGTGCAGGCTTATTCGTGCTGTCCGGAATTTTGTTTAAACTGAATACTTACGCTCAGGCTGCCACCTACAGACCCATAGGACTTGCATCAAGAGAGGCAAACGGGCTTTACGGCGGCGGCTATGCGGCTACGGGACAGATATCCGGCATGGGATACACCTCCGAGGTCTACGACGCTTCAAACGGACTTCCCACATCCGATGCGATGTTTGTTATGGGAGCAAGGGAAGGCCATATTTTTATAGGCGGCTACAGCGGTGTTATTGAGTACGACGGTTCTTCTTTTAAGAGACTCGACACTGCGGGCGGTCTTACCAGCGCAAGAGGGTTCTTTGAAGACAGCAAGGGGCGTATCTGGGTGGGAACCAATGACAACGGCGTGGTAATCCTTAACAGAACCGGCGACGTAACGCACCTTACGTACAAAGAAGGCCTTCCGTCCTCCTCCATAAGAATCTTTGCGGAAGACTCGAAAGGGAACATCTTTATCGGGACGACTTCCGGCATATGCTATGTGGATTCGGACATGCAGGTTCACGATATTTCGGAAGAAAAATTAAGAGAGGAACGTGTCCTTAAACTCAGTGCCGACAGCAATGGCATAATATACGGTCAGACCGGCAACGGTTATGTCTTTAAGATTGAAAACTGCAAGGTTCAAGAAGTCTATACCAGCGCAGATCTGGGAATAAAGAAGATTTCGACAATCCTTGCGGACCGGCTTAATCCCGGTAAAGTCTACATAGGTACAGAAGACAAGATGGTATACTATGGAGATTTCGGTCTGGATTCAAGTCACATGACCAAAATCTTCGTAGAGCCTCTAACAGATGTTCACTGGATGAACTACGACTGCGGAAGAGTATGGATTTCTTCTACGAGTATGGTGGGCTATCTCGACGAAAAACTTCAGTTTGTTAAGCTTGAGGGTATTCCTTTTGACAGCGGAATAGAAATGGTGACCTCCGATTACCAGGGCAATTTATGGATTGCTTCCTCAACTCAGGGAGTCATGAAGCTTGTAAGCAACAACTTTGTGGATTACAGTGCCCGTGCGGGACTTCCCGAGGCGGTTACGAACGCGGTCTGCCTTGTTAACAGCAGGATTTATATCGGAACCGATTCCGGCCTTTATATAATCAACAAAGACGGTAAGTCTATCGACAATGAACTTACCGAGTATCTTAAGAACACCAGAATCCGATGCATCAACTCGGACAAAGAAGGAAACATCTGGATAGCGACATACAATAACGACAAGGGACTTGTATGCTTCTCGATGTATGAGAATATTTCTTCTTATACCACCGAGAACGGGCTTCCCGACAATCATGTAAGATGCATCACTTTCTCCGAGAACGGAAGTGCTCTTGTGGGTACCAACGGCGGTCTTGCGGTTATTCAAAACGGCAGAATACAAAGAACGGTCGGCGCGGGACCTGTGGTCAAGAACAGCGTCTTCATGACACTTGCCGAACTTGACGACGGTAGAATTCTTGCGGGTTCAGACGGTGACGGAATATATATTATAGACGGCTACAATGTCAAAAGAATCGGTCGAGACGACGGGCTTACAAGCGATGTTGTCATGAAGATAGTAAAAGATGAGAAGAGGGATGTGTACTGGATAGTAACATCCAACTCCATCGAGTACTACAAAAACGGAACGATTAGAGAAGTTACCACATTCCCGTACAATAACAATTATGATATTTATTTTGACGATACTGACAATATGTGGATTCTGTCCTCGTACGGCGTGTATATGGTCAAGAAGGCCGATATGCTTAATGACGATGTCAAAGATTACAGACTCTACACCATGGCCAACGGCCTTCCTTATGCGGTTACGAGTAACTCATACAGTTTCAGGGACAATAACGGCTTCCTCTATATTCCCGGAAGACAGGGTGTTATCAAGGTCGACATTAACAACTATTACGAAGGCAAAAGTGAAATCAAAACAGCTATAAGAAGCATCTACTGTGACGACGCTGAGATTAGGGAAAGTGAGGACGGAGTATACAGAATTCCCGCTTCCGACGGACGTATACGGATTACGGCTTGCGTAATGGATTATACTATGCTCAATCCTACGGTTCGCCTGTACCTTGAAGGTGTTAAGGACGAAGGAGTCACCGTTTTAAAGAGCGATATAACCCCGCTTGAGTACACCAGACTTCCTTACGGCGACTACATACTTCATATACAGGTTCTTGATAAGATTAATGGCAGTGTCATTCAGGAAGACACCTATAAGATTTACAAGACACCGAAGCTCTTAGAACTTTTGCTTGTAAAGATAGTTATAGCAATTCTGGCACTTGCTCTGGCGGCATTTCTTGTATGGAGAATCATGCACTCTACGCTTGCCAACAAGCAGTACGAGGAAATCAGAAAGGCCAAAGAAGAAGCGGAGCGCGCCAACACCGCCAAGTCCCGCTTCCTTGCCAATATGTCTCACGAAATTCGTACCCCCATCAATACGATAACGGGTATGAACGAAATGATTATGCGTGAAGACCCGACGGGCGTGCCCAAGAGCTATTTCCTGGCCATGATGAACTATTCTCTCGACATTAAGAACGCTTCGGAATCACTCCTCGGTCTTATTAACGACCTTCTCGACATGAGTAAGATTGAGTCCGGCAAGATGCACCTTGTGGAGCAGGAATATGATGTTGCGGAGAATCTTCGTTCAATCGTCTCCATGATTCGTGTTAAGAGTACGGAAAAAGAACTTACTTTTGACGTTGTAGTAGACGAACTTCTGCCTAAGCGTATGTATGGTGACGCGGGCAAAATAAAACAAATTGTTTTAAATCTTCTTACCAACGCAGTCAAATACACAAGCATCGGCGGCCTCGCGCTTTATGTTTCAATGCAGGAGCGTAATGATGACATTGCAAGCCTCAGATTCTCGGTAGTCGATACCGGTATGGGTGTTAAAGAAGAGGACAAAGAAAAACTCTTTACAGCTTACGAGCGTCTGGACGAAGAGAAGAACAGCAGTATTCAGGGAACCGGCTTAGGCCTTGATATCTCGAGAAGATTTGCCGAGCTTATGGGCGGTAATCTCTGGGTAGAAAGTGAGTACGGCAAAGGTTCGGAATTCATACTTACCATTAATCAGAAAATCGTGGATGCGACACCGCTCGGCGCATTTATCGAGCATGACGAAAGCAAGGCCAAGGGACCTTACGTTCCTCAGTTTATCGCGCCCGATGCCGACATCCTTGTAGTCGATGATAACCAGATGAACTTAAACGTTATGAAGGGACTCTTAAAGGCTACCAAGGTATTTGTCACAACCTCGGAAAGCGGCGAAGATGCGCTTAACAAGATTAAGGACCATCAGTTTAATGTTGTGCTTCTCGATCACATGATGCCCGGAATGGACGGTATCGAGACGGTTGCCGAGATACGAAAGATTTATCCCGACTTACCTGTCTATGCACTTACCGCCAATTCAACAGCAGGTGAAGAGTTCTACAAGTCCAAAGGCTTTAACGGTTATCTTTCAAAGCCCGTTGAGCCCGAGATACTTGAGAAGACCATCATGAAGCATCTGCCCGAAGAAATGATGGAGAAGCCTACGCAGGCCGATGCGGTGGAAGAAATTACAGAGATTCCCGAAGATATGAAGTGGATTTACGATACCGAAGGCGTCAGCGCCGAAGACGGTATCAAAGCTTCCGGTGGCGTGGCGAATTATATATATGCACTTAAATTGTTCCTTGACACTATCGATGACAATTCAAGGGTAATTAAAGATGCGTACGATAGTGGTAACATAAGGTTGTATACCATAAAGGTTCATGCGCTTAAGAGCTCGGCCCGCATAATTGGTGCATCCGTTCTTTCAAAGCTTGCCGAGCAGCTTGAAGACGCCGGCAACCACGACAACATGAACTTTATAAACGACAATACGGACAGACTCTTAAGCATGTACGAAGACTTTAAGGAGAAGCTAAAACTTCTTAAAGAGGAGGAAAAGAAAGCAGATAACCTTCCTCCGATTCCAGAGGATGAGCTTAAGGATGCTTATTCGGCTCTTGCCGACGTGATACCGCAGATGGATTACGACGCGGTCGAAATGATACTCGCAAGTTTGCATGAATACAAACTTCCGGACGAAGACGAAATCAAAATGGCCGAGCTTGAAAAGATGCTTAAGACATTTGACTGGGACGGCATGGAACAATTAATGGGACTAAATTCATAAAAAGGGAGAGTAATTATGGGTGACACAGGAAACAGTATGGTTTTTATCGCGGAAAAAGAATCCTTTATCGTGCGCGTGCTTGTTAAGAAAGTTCAGGACGCGGGCGTGTTCTGCAGATTCGTGCCATATTCGGTTAACGATATCAACGCGGCATGGGGGGATGCTTCACTGATTACGCTTTACATGGACGATGATGTACGTCCCAAGGACGAGGTGCTTCACTACCTTGCCGACAGCCTCGAAGAAAAGAACAGTCAGGTGATACTTCTCGGCGCACAGCCCGAGATTGATTTCGTCAGCAAGCATATGTCAAGCGACCTTGTTTATAAGACATTTACAAGACCCATAGACAATGAACAGTTTGCCAAGACCATCACCGAATACTACGATAAAGTCGATTCCGGTGAGTTCAAAAAAAGCATCCTGATAGTGGACGACGACCCAAACTACTTAAATGTGGTAAGACAGTGGCTTAAGAGCGACTATAAGGTATCCATGGCCAATTCGGGACTTCAGGCAATTAAGTTTCTTGGCAAGAACAAGGTCGACCTTATACTTCTCGATCACGAAATGCCGGTTACAAGCGGACCGCAGGTACTTGAGATGTTAAGAAACGATTCTGAGACCAAAAACATTCCCGTAATGTTTCTTACCGGCAAGTCGGACAAAGAAAGCGTTATGGCAGTAGTAGCCTTAAAGCCCGAAGGATATTTCTTAAAGAATATCCAAAGGGGCGAACTGCTTGAAAAACTGCAGGAGTTCTTTATTCTTCACAAATAAGAGGGCATTTTCGGATGTTTGAATTTTTACGAGCGCATCAACTTAATATTATGCTTTCGTTAAGTGTAGCCTGTTTTACGTTTGCGCTTCTTTTGTTTGTCACAAGGTTCCTTGAACCTAAGCGCAAAAGAATCCTTATTGCGATGGAATTCACGGCTACATTCCTGCTTTTTTTTGACAGACTCGCATACATTTATTCGGGCGTAGAGGGGAAGTACGGATATGTAATGGTAAGGGTAAGCAATTTCTTTGTATTCTTCCTTACCGCCATGATTGTGCTTGTTTTTAACATGTACTTAATTGTCCTCATAAATAAGAGCGACAAGATAAGCGTGATACCAAACAGACTTAAATTTGTGGGCATCGCGGCGCTTGTTGAAATGTTTATGGTAGTACTTAATCTGTTTACGGGAATGTACTATTATTTTGACGATGCCAACATTTATCACAGAGGACCGGGATTCCTGCTTTGCTACATTATCCCTGTATTGTGCCCGCTTATACAGTATACGGTAATCAGGCAGTATCTGCGTAAGTCTGTCGGCCGACTGATATATACTTCATTGGTTCTTTACATATTCGTTCCAGTAGTTGTAGGTATCATTCAGATATTTGCTTACGGACTTTCCATCGTTAACATGGCTATGGTACTTGTATCCATTTCTCTTTATGTATTCACCTATCTCGATATTAACGATACCGTCGAGAGAGCCCATAGGATTGAGATGGGACAGTTGCAGGAAGAGTCTAAGAACATGAAGCGCATGTTCGGTCGCATGACTACGGCATTTGTTACCGCGGTTGAAAACAAGAGTATCTATTCAAAGGGACATTCTGTCAGAGTGGCTTCTTTTGCAAGAAGACTTGCGGAACTGGCGGGTAAAGACGAGGACGAAATCGATAAGGTATATTTCGCGGCACTTCTTCATGATGTGGGAATGGTAGGTATGCCGGATAACACTATGGATATCGATGAGGACAGCGAAGAAGGCAAGGAAATCCTTAAGCAAAAGCAGTTAGTCGGCAATGAAATCCTTTCAAGTATCACCGAATATCCGTATCTTAAAGAAAGTGCGTACTACAGAAATGAACATTTCGACGGTACCGGTTCGCCCGAGGGACTTAAAGGCAATAAGATTCCCGAGATAGCAAGAATTATCGCTGTGTGCGATGCTTTTGACACTATGTCCTCCAAGAACAGTTCAAGGGATGGACTTCCTTACCAGACGGTGCGAGAAGAGTTTATTAAGCGTTCGGGCACCGAGTTTGATCCCGAGTACGCCAAGTACATGATTAATATCATGGACAGCGACCGTACGGCGGCCAACTGGGATTACGATACCACCATAGAAAACGAATTAAAGTGCAGGCATTACAGAGAGAGTATAACCGTCGGTGTGCCTGTCGTTGAAGCATATACCAATATAAGTTTTGACTGTATACCTACCAATTACGGTGCCGATGAGTTCTCGGCTCCTGCTATAGTGCTGTTTGATTCTTACGACAGACGCATACACGATAAGCCTAATGAAATCGAAGAATACAGATGCTTTGAATACGGCGAGGTATGGTTTGACGGGAGATTTGTGTGTACCAACGCGCGTAACATTGTGGCAAAAACTGAGAAGAAAGAGCGCTCCGGCGGCTACGGGGATATGGGTTACCGTATCAAGGCGGCCAAAATCGGAGACCATATGAAGATGGAGCTTTCATATGCGGACACGCTGGTGCATGTTACGGTTGCACTTCCCGATACCACGAAGTCTGTTTATATAGCACTTACCGGCGAGAACTGCCAGCTCAACAGTATCGAGGCATCCCAGTCCGAGGATAAGATATCCGAATCCGACATTGAGCGTATCGTGTCCGAGTTTAATTTCACGGACAGACTCGAGTCCGATATTCCGAATGTTCAGATTAATACTTTCTGCTCGGATACGACGGAGAGCATAAAAGTGTCCGGCGAGCTTAAGCTTGTATTCCACGCCATGAGCCTTCCGAGCGCCAACCTTATATGGCATGTTCCGTTTGTAAGACTGTTTACTTCGGAAGACGGAGCGGTGAACGGACCCGGATTTAAGGAATTTGCGCTTATTAAGCTAAACGGCGAATCCACGGGAGATGAAGACGCGGCAGAGAATCATCTGCATATGAAGAAGACGGATTCTTTTACCAACTGGGAAGACTGGAAGGTAAAGAACAGAGAGGGTTACGAGTGCACTGTTCAGATTGTTAAGAAGTCAGACACGATAACCGTGACGACAGAGAATCTCGGGGTGCTGGTAGAGAATACCACCAGGATATTCGATTCGTCCAAGGACGTCTACGTGACACTTACCGGCGACGAAGTGGCGCTTACGGATATCAGAATAAGATAAAGACAAAAGAAAACCTGTGCGGGCAGTTAAGCTCACACAGGTTTTTTATGTCTTACAGCAATTTGCGCAGGCAGAGGTTAGGTTCCATCTTGTCGAAATTCCAGGTGTGGAAGGAGTCGCCCGCACAGTATTTGTAGTCGGGGCAGTCCTTGCAGGGACCACACTTTCTATAGTCACTTCTGTAAATCTTAAAGCCGTTATCCCACACATCTTTGAATCTGTCGCGGCGGATGTTACCTTCCACAAGCTCGGGGCGACGCTCGATGTCGAGGCAGGCACCGATGTTACCGTTGTACATGATGCTTGCGGTGTATACGCCTGCATTGCAGAGGAAGTACCACTTGCGGACTTCGCGCTCGTATTCGATGGGTAGAAAGTGAGAGCAGCCATATGTAACTTCCATGGGGGACTCAAAACGATGAGTCTTTATAAAGTCGAGAACATACTTATATTCATCCCCCGTAAGCATAAGCTCGGGGTTGTCCTTGGCACGCCCGATAGGCTCGATGTTGATAACGCGCCAGGAGCGGATTCTGAGGGCTTTCATGATTTCATACATTTCGTCAAGCTCACCGATGTTTCTGTGATGTACGACGGTTGTAACCTGGACGTGATTAAAGCTTTTTTCGTTAAGAAGATTCCTGATGCCGGTCATGGTGCGTTCATAGCTTCCGGGCACTTGCCTGAACCAATCGTGGGTGTCCTTAAGACCGTCTACACTGATTGAGATGGTGCGCATGCCGGTTTCTGAGAGCTTATGGGCCACTTCGGGAGTGATGAGGGTACCGTTACTGGTCATACCCCAGTCAAATCCGAGAGAGTGCGCGTACCCCATGATGTCAAAGAAATCCTTGTTAAGAAGGGGCTCACCGCCGGTGATGCAAAGGCGGAGAGTATCGGTGCCGAAATCCTTTTTTACATCGTCGAGGATATGCTTCCATTCGGCTGTGGTAAGGGGCGCTTCCTCGGAAATGTCACCACATTTGGAACCGCAGTGGAGACAATGCTCGTTACAGTTAATCGTAAGTTCGAAAAATAAAGAATGCAAAGCGGGATGAGGCCTTAACTCCTCATCCCTGTATGCTGCAAGTTGATTTAAATGTTTTCTTTTGACAGAGTCGGACAATCCTGAATTGCTCATAGTGGTTACTCCGTAGCGTCTTTACTGCCTGCGGGAGGGCCGTAGACGGGCTCGGCAATGTTGTCGGCGGGCTTGAAATTATCGTCGCCGCCGGAAATGTCCTGCTTAAGATTGGCAGATACGTCGTGGGCACTTGTGTTGCCGGAAGTATCTTCGCGGAAAGAGAAGTTGGAGCTTATGTCTGACATAGGTTCTTCCTCTGTAGGTGTTGTATCTTCATCGGGTTCCTCGCCGAACCATTCGGGAGGACCGTATACATCTTCGTTTAAATTATTGGCGGGGTCGTATTCATCTTCGCTTGTAAAAGGAGGCCCGTAAAGGGTATCGGGTGCATTTTGGGCAGGGTCAAAGGGCTCACCGCTGCTTCCGCAAGCAGATGCGAAAAGGGCCGATACCATGCCTATAATGGCGAGTACGCCGCGCTTATTGGTCTTTCTTCTCATATGTGTACCTCATATGTACATTCACGTGTTAAATAGACTTTAACACACTATCAATATCCTTGCAAATAACCGAGGTTTCATCTATTATTATTTTTGACTCTAAATAGGGGGAGGATGTGTTCATATGGAACCTATTATTACAAGTTTACTTGAAACAGATGCCTACAAATTTTCTATGGGGCAGGCTATTTACCATCAGTTCAGCGAGTACAAGACCACATGGTCTTTTAAGTGCCGAAACGCTGAGGTGCATTTCACACCCGAGATGGTGGAAGAGATTAAGCGACAGATAAGGATGTATTGCGATCTTCGATTCAAAGAAGATGAGCTTGATTATCTTAACAATATTAAGTGGATCAGAGGCTCTTACGTGGATTTCTTAAGACTTTGGAAGCCTCGTTTCGATGATTTTTCTTTTGGCACGGATGCGCCTTGCGGACTTACCATCGAGACAAGAGGTACATGGCTTAATACTTCGATGTATGAGATTCCCACACTTGCCATTGTCAATGAAGTGTACTTCAGAATGGCATATGATTATAACAAGCTTTTTGAAAGCTTCAAGGAGCGTCTGGAAGATAAGATTAAGAAGCTTGAAGCAGGCGAATACGAGCTCGGTGCTTTCTCGGAATTCGGTTTAAGAAGAAGATTGTCCGGTGAAGCTCAGGACCTTGCGGTACTCGAACTTTCGACCGCACATCTTAAGAACTCAAAGTTCGTCGGAACTTCCAACGTATATCTTGCCAAGAAGCATAACCTTACACCCGTCGGCACCATGGCTCACGAGTGGATTATGTGCGTAGGACAGGGCAATCACAAGCACAATCCCGCATATTCCAACTGGTATGCGCTTGATGCGTGGGTTAAGGAATACGGCGTATTAAACGGAACCGCTCTTACGGATGCAATTACTACCAAGTGCTTCCTTAAGGACTTCCAGCTTACTTTCTCGACTCTGTTCTCGGGCGTTCGCCACGATTCGGGCGATCCTTACGAGTGGGGCGAGCTTATGATTGAACATTACAAGTCTCTTGGTATCGATCCCTTAACCAAGACTTTACTTTTCAGCGACAGCCTTGATTTCGAGCGCGCTACAAAGATTTGCAGATACTTTAAGGGCAAGGCCAAGACCGCTTTCGGTATCGGTACATTCATTGCCAATGACACTTGCGTTCCCGCACTTAACATTGTCATGAAGACTACCGCCTGCAACGGCTGCGATGTAGCCAAGATTTCTGATGTTGAGGGTAAGAGCGTATGCAAGAATCCCGACTACGTTCACTACTTAAAGCGTTGTATCGAGTGGCGTATGAACAATGAACTCGGAGATTCTCTCCGCGTATAAGAGGTATTCTTTATGAATATGGATTTTGAAAGAAAGCTCGCGATTCCCATGGAGGTTAAGGAAATGTATCCCTTAACCGAGGACCTTCGCCAAGTTTTCGAAAGAAGAGACAAGGAAATAAAGGGCATTTTCGACGGTACGGATAACCGTATTCTGCTTATCATCGGACCGTGTTCCGCCGACAATGAAGTGAGCGTGCTTGATTATTTTAACAGGCTTCGCGGCCTTGCCGATGAGGCAAGCGAGAAAATTTATATTATTCCGCGCCTTTATACCTCCAAACCCCGTACCACGGGTGAAGGTTATAAGGGATTCTTACATCAGCCCAATCCCAATGAGAAACCCGATTTGTTCAAGGGTATCATTGCTACGCGTGAGATTCATATGCGCACGATTAAGGAGACCGGCTTTACCTGCGCCGATGAGCTTTTATATCCCGAGAACTACAAGTATGTAGACGACCTTCTTGGCTACGTGGCTATAGGTGCGCGCTCTGTTGAGGACCAGCAGCACAGACTTACCGCAAGCGGTATCGAGGTGCCCGTAGGTATGAAGAACCCTACCAGCGGTGACTTAACCGTTATGATGAACGCAATCACTGCGGCCAGCACGGGACATTCTTTTATATATCGTGGCTGGGCGGCTCATTCGAAGGGCAATCCTTATGCGCATGCGGTACTTCGAGGCTTTAACGATATGAGAGGTCTTGCATCGCCCAATTATCACTTTGAGGATGTTATGCGCCTTAAAGCGTTGTATGACAAGACAGAACTTCCTCACCCGGGAGTTGTTATTGACTGCAATCACTGCAATTCCGGCAAGAACCCGTTATTGCAGGGCCGTATTATTAAAGAGGTTCTTTCTTTCTGCAAGGATAGTTCTGACGCGAAGAGCCTTGTTAAGGGCTTTATGGTGGAAAGCTACATCGAAGACGGCAACCAGAAGATCGGAGGCGGCGTATACGGTAAGTCCATTACCGACGCCTGCTTAGGCTGGAAGAAGACCGAGAAACTGGTCAAAGAAATAGCAGAGATGCTGTAAATAAATGAGAAGTCAGGAATTTTGGAGATACGATGAAACACTGGTTATTTATATTTGCACTTTGGGGCATTCTTGCAGGTGTTAATAATGCCACAGATAAGGACGCTGCGGAATCCGAGCATTATCTGCTCGAGACTCCCGTGGTGGAAGAGATAGAAGAAGTCGAAGAGGAGATTGAGGAAGAAGTTATCGAGATCCTTGAAGATAAGGACAATGAGTACTCCTCGACCATCAAGAGACTTGATTTGTCCGACAAAGGTATTGAGGGAACAAGATACGCTTTTGTTAAGGACAATCGTTTTTATGCGGTAGTAGAGGTTAAAGAATCCACAGGCAACAGAAACTGCTTTTTAAGGGCAACAGACATTGAAACAGGAAAGACTTCAGGCAAGGACTTAAGCTTAAAGGGTGACTTTAAGGATGTAGATGTCAAGAAAATCGTACCTTGCGAGGAAGGTTACTACATGGCCGTTGTCGAGACTGCAGATGACGGAGATACTTCCGTTTATCTGGTTAAATATTCCGATAACGGTAAGGTAAGCTATAAAGTTGACCTTGCTGAGGCAGCAGATGCGAGCATAAATGCCGAGACTCTTACGGGTCTTGCGTCCGATGAAGGCTTTACATATGTTGCCATCGACGGACAGGTACTTGTATTTGACGAAGATATGGAGCTTAGCAAGCAGATAATTCCGGCCAACACTCCACGCATTTGCATAGACAAGGAAGGCCTTGCGTACTATATCGAGTCGGGAAAAGGCGCTTTATACGCATACAATCCTTCTATCGAAAGAACGATGGATGTGACTGTAATAGAGGGCGGCAATGCTGTTTTCGGCGGAGACAAGAACGAGGTGTTTGTTTCCGACGGAAAGTCGATTTATGCCTGTGATTATCTTTATAAAACAGCTACCAGGCTTTTTGATTTTGCAGATGTAGATATCTCTGCGGTTTCTTTTGACGACGTATACAAAGATGCCGAGGGCGATTTAAACTTTGTATTTGACAAGTTAGTTGGCAGAGATTATCTGACACCCGAAGGTGTAACCGATGTTTATTACATTGCTACGGTTACGGGCACGTCTGTTACAGAAGATTCCACCAAGTACGCGGCTGAGATAGAAGCATTCAATCCGGAAGTTCAGGGCGAAAGCAATATTTATTATTTTGCCGAGGACGGACTTTTATATAGTGTGGTATCGGTTTCGGACAAAAAGAACGGCTTGCATGACGTACTTCGCACAAGAGATGCGCTGACCTACGAGCAGATCGGCGAGGATGTGGATCTTTCCAAGTCATCTAAGACCATGTTTGCCACTAAGATTGCGCCGGCAGGCGACAAGGGATATGTGCTTCTCGGATATGATTACGAGAACGACACCACTATAGATATTCTTGCAAGAATCGACACTGACGGAGCTCTTATCAAGAAGAAAAACCTTTACGATATTCTGGGCTATAACTTCAGCGAAATGATTGTTATGTCCTTAAAGTCAGACGGTACTTACATATATGTTTCATACCTTCCGACTACGGGAGACGAGCAATACTTTTCAAAGACTGTTGTTCTTGATGAAAACTTAAATGTAGTTAAAACGCTCGGCACCAACGCTTCAAGCGTTTGCTTCGGAGGCGACAACCTTGTGTACCTTCTCGACGCATACAATGAGTGCCTGTCATCATACAATCCCGTGACCAAGGAACTTAAAGAGAACCTTGTCACAATTAAATATGCAGACAGTATTTACAGAGGCGCCAAGGATGAGATATTTGTATGCGAATATGAGTGCTTATCATCCTACAATACGACCACCGGCATATATAAGAAGCTGTTTAATTTTTCGGAGCTTGGACTTACGACAAGCTTCGTAGAATCTGTATTCCGCGGTAAAGACGGAAGCATTCATGTTGTTTATGAAGATTATGCGGGTGACAATATCGGAGTGAAAATTGCGCACATTGCACCGGCCAAAGAAAACGTGCTTGACGCAGTTTCAAGAACCGTTACCAAGAAGAACGGTGAGAAGAGAGAATACTACACAACCGAAGATACTTTAAGCACCAATGAAACCGCTGATAAGAATCCGAGAATTATAAACGTATACGACGGAATAATGTATGCTGTCGTAATGCTTGAGTCCGAAGAAAACGGTAAGAAGACTTACCACGATTACTACAGAACTTACGACGTTGCAACCGGAGAGCAGATAGGTGAAGATGTTCTTGTTACCGATGAACTTAACAACTATAACCTTTGGAACATGTTCAGAACCTCCGACGGCGGTTTTGTTGCATCGGGAGATGCATACGAGAACTTATCGCAGTATGACTGCATAGTGAGAATTTCCAAGGACGGCAAGGTTCTTAAGGCTGCCAATGTTACGGAGATTATAAAGTCATTTGGCAATTATTCCATAGTTATGGGCACCAAATTCGACGGAACTTATACGTATATTCCTCTTCAGGCAGGCGATGCTGCGGGCGGATACCAGATGGTTATCGTGCTTGATGAAAACTTTGAGTTTAAAAGAATTCTTGTGACATCATATAATGTCGATGTCGCGATAGGAAGTGACAATCTTGTATACGTACTTGACGGATATAATGGTAAGTTAAGCGTTTATGAGCCCTCTTCCGATACGATTTTGGAATTAAAGTCCAATATCGGAGTTTGCTTCGGTATATACACAGGCGGTAAGGATGAACTTCTTATCGAAGGCTCCGAAGATGAAGTGTTCTGCTACAAGCCTAAGGAGGGAACGGTAACAAAACTCTTTGATTATAAGAGTCTGGGAATCGAGCCTTATTATCTTGCGGATTTAAGCAGCGATGCATACGGAGCCATTCACATGGTATATGCTACCAAGACCGGTTCCGGACAGTTACAGTTAGCGCACATAGTAAGAACCAAATAATGATTGAGGTTGAAGGAAGAGTACTTCGGTGCCCTTCCTTTTTCTTTGACCGTTAAACTTAACAATTGTTAAGAATTATTAATTTTTTGCTATATCGGTTGAATCATGCGGGCGGATTAAGCTACAATCTATATTGCAGTGTTCAATTATTGATACAGTACATAAATGGGGGTACAAAATGAAACGAGTTAAAGTGTTGGTATTGGCAGCAGTACTTGTTCTTTTGACAGTATGCATGGCAGCCTGCGGTAAGCAAAAGACTGAAGATGCTAAACCTGAGAAAAGCGGTACATCAAGCTCTGCTCAAACGACTTCCGAAGCGGTCAAAGAAGACGACGGCGTCTACAGGGCAACTATAGAGCAAATTGAGAGAAACGATTCGGAAGGGGAGTACGAGGACTTCAAATTCTGTAAAGACGGTAAGTTATACTACACGGTCAGCAAATATGATCAGGAGACCGAAAAATCAAAAGCGGTCATCAGAATCGTTGATTCGGAAACCGGAGAGAAAATCGGCGATGATATAGAACTTAAGTTTGAGAATGAAAATACATACCTCTCCTTGCTTGTGCCCGGGGGAGATGATGCATTTGTCTTTTCGGCATATTCTTATGACGGATTAAATCAGAACATCTTTATAGGCAAGTGTTCTTTGGATGGAACCGTGCTTAACTTAATAAATTACAGAGACCT
>Ga0129306_1001924_pt1 | contig 20591 bp, 22 predicted proteins | sample P827metagenome_FD_94438 | JGI IMG/M metagenome (GOLD analysis project Ga0129306, IMG submission 94438) | Capybara group fecal microbial communities from Wisconsin, USA - P827 metagenome | ecosystem: Host-associated > Mammals > Digestive system > Large intestine > Fecal | place: USA: Wisconsin... | reverse complement strand
GAGAGTTATTATTAATAATTTTCTTAGCTTCATTCTTTATATCTATATTTAAATATAGTAATATTGGTGAAGTTTTAACATCTATATTATTTAGTTTTATTAAAAATGCTAATTTATCATTTGGAGTATTAATATTAATATCTATATTAGCAATTATATTATCAGGAGTATTAGTATCATCTTTTGCAAATAAATGGAGTATGTTCTCTTCTGCAGTTATGCCATTATTCATGAAGTCTAATATATCACCAGAGTTTGTGGGATCAATATTTAGATTATCTGCAGGAATTTCTAATATAATATCTCCTGTATTCCCTTATTTTGCCATATATGTAGGATTTATGGGACTATATAATAGAAATGATTTTAGTATTAAGAAATGTTATAATTTATTAATGCCATATTTTATTGGTATTACTATATTATTCTTATTCTTAATATTTGGTTGGTATATATTAGGAGCTCCTATAGGACCAAAAGTATTTCCAACAATTTAAAGCATCTTTTGATGCTTTTTTCATTGATTAAAATAATCTAAAATGATATACTAAATTAAGTAAAAAAGGAGATAGTTTTATGGGTTTAACAGCAGGTATAGTTGGATTACCTAATGTGGGTAAGTCAACATTATTTAATGCAATTACAAAGAAGAATATTTTAGCGGCTAATTATCCATTTGCTACTATAGAACCAAATGTAGGTATAGTAACAGTACCAGATGAGAGATTAGCATACTTAGAAGAGAAAGAAATTCCTGAAAGAGTTGTACCAACTTCATATGAATTTATTGATATTGCAGGTTTAGTAAAAGGAGCTTCTAAAGGAGAAGGTTTAGGTAATAAATTCTTATCACATATAAGAGAAGTAGATGCAATTTGTGAAGTTGTTAGATGTTTTGAAGATGGGAATATTACTCACGTAGAGGGTAGTGTTGATCCAATAAGAGATATAGAAATTATAGATTTAGAATTAATTATTTGTGATCTAGATGTAGTTAATAATAGATTAGATAGAATAGAAAAAAAGGCTGTTACTACTAAAGATAAAGATGCTCTTTTAGAAGTAGATGCTCTTAAGAAAGTAAAAGAAGCTTTAGAACAAAATATTCCTGCTAGAAGATTAGAATATACAGAAGATGAAGAAAAGATTCTAAAAAATTTTAGTTTACTTACTAAAAAACCTATAATATATATGGCTAATGTTTCAGAAGATGATATAGTTTCTGGAAATGAATATGTTGAAAAAGTTAAAGAATATGCTTCAAAAGAAAATTCTAAAGTAGTTATGCTTAGTGCTAAAGTAGAAAGTGAACTTAGTGAATTAAATGATGAAGATAAAGCTTTATTTTTAGAAGACTTAGGTATTAAAGAAAGTGGATTAGATAAATTAATTAAAGCTACATATGATATTTTAGGTCTTGCAACATTCTTTACTGCAGGTAAAGATGAATGCAGAGCATGGACATTTAAAAAGGGTATGAAAGCACCTGAATGTGCTGGTATAATACATACTGATTTTGAAAGAGGATTTATAAGAGCAGAAGTAACTTCTTTTGAAGATTATAAAGAATATGGTGGAGAAAAAGGAGCTCAAGCTGCTGGTAAGATGAGACTTGAAGGAAAAGAATATCTTATGCAAGATGGAGATATAGTTTTCTTTAGATTTAATGTATAAAAAAAGGATGTTACCATCCTTTTTTCTTTTGTATACTGAAAAATGCTATTGAGAATAATATTGCTAAAAATATTCCAGTAAATATTATATAAAATTTATTTTGTACAAGAAAATATAAATTAAATGAATTATCATCTTTATTCAAATCAGTAGCAGTTATTCTATTTGAAACTTCTGCTGCACTATATGAAACAGAAGATTGATAATGGTAGTTTCTGGAATATTTATTAGTAGCTACAAAAATAACAATTAAAACTACTATTACTATAACAATTGTCCAACCAATTAATATTTTTTTCATATATACCGCCCTAACTGCGTAAATTATACCATTTTTTTGTTTAAAAATCAAATAATGTTGTTTACTTTTTAAAAGTGGTTTGCTATAATATTACCTGAGTATTTTGATACTCTCTGCTTGCCAAAAAGGTAAGCCAATAGTCCAAAGGGAGGTGTAAGAATGAATAAATACGAAATTTCATTCATCGTAAGACCAGATTTAGAAAAAGATGCAGTTGATAAGATTGCTAAAGATTTTGAAAAAGTACTAGTTGATAAGAAAGCTAAAGTACTAAGTTCTAAAGAATTAGGTCAAAGAGAATTAGCATATGATATTAAAGGTCAAAAGACTGGATATTATTATCTAATTAACGTTGAAGCAGAAGATACTGCAATCAATGAATTTGAACGTTTAGCAGTTTTAGATGAAAGATTATTAAGACACATCATTATTAAATTATAAGGAGATTACTATGAATAGAGTAGAATTAATTGGAAGAATTACAAGAGATCCTGAACTAAGATATACTAGTAGTAATATTGCTACTACAAGATTTAGTTTAGCAGTAAATAGACCTTTCCAAAGTCAAAATGGTGAACAAGGTACTGATTTTATTAATATAGTTGTTTGGAGAAAACAAGCTGAGAATGTTAAAAAGTATTGTACTAAAGGTAGTTTAGTTGCTGTTGAAGGTAGAATACAAACTGGAAGTTATGAAAAAGATGGACAAAGAATTTATACTACTGATGTAGTAGCAGATTCAGTTCAATTCTTAGAATCTAAATCAGCTAGTCAATCTAGATTAGATGGACAAGATGTTACACCAGCAGATTTTATAGGTCAAGATAGTAATCCTAAAGAATCAGATATGTCTGATGAAGTTTTTGCTAATTTTGGTGATTCTATTGAAATTAGTGATGACGATATTGCATTTTAATTTTTAAATAAGGAGGAATAATACTATGGCAGATTTTAGACCAAAAAGAAGAAAAAAAGTCTGTGCTCTTTGTGAAGGAAAAACTTTAGATTTCCTAAATAAAGAAGATATGGAAAAATATATAAATGAAAAAGGTAAAATTTTACCAAGAAGAGTTACTGGAACATGCGCTAAGCATCAAAGAGAAGTAGCTAAAGAAGTAAAAAGAGCTAGAATGATGGCTGTATTACCATTTACTGAATAATAAAGGAAATAAAGAGATTTATTTCTTTTTTTTATTGGCAAATTATAGTATAATATTATAAAGAAAGAAGGTATGCTTATGAAGGTCATATTTTTGAAAGATTTAAAGGGTCAAGGAAAAAAAGATGAAATTAAAGAAGTTAAAGATGGATATGCAGAAAACTTTCTAATAAAAAATGGATTTGCTATTAAATATACTAATAGAAGTAAAGAAATATTAGATAATCAAATAGAAATCAGAAATGAAAATGAAAAAGAATTAATCGCAAAATGCGAAGGAATAAAAAAAGAGTTAGAAAAGAAGACTTATAGTTTTAAAGTTAAAACTGGAAAAGATGATAAAGTATTTGGAAGTGTTTCTAGTAAACAAATAGCTGAAACTATAGAAAAAGATGGATATAAAATTGATAAAAAGAAGATTATGATTGATGAAACTTTATCTAGTTTAGGATTTCATAAAGTTAAATTGGAACTACATCCAAAAGTAATAGTTACATTAAATATTAAATTAGAAAAATAGGAGGACTTATGGATAAAAGAAATATACCTTATAGTAGTGAAGCAGAAAAGTCAGTATTAGGTTCAGCATTTTTATCTAAAAGTGCTCTTCAAAAGATGTGTGATGCTTTAGTACCAGAAGATTTTTATCTAGAATCACATCAAAAAATATTTTCTGTTATTAAAGATTTAAATAATGAAGGTATTCCAGTTGATATAACAATATTAACTGATAGACTAGAGAATGCTAAAGAATTATCACAAGTTGGAAATATTGAGTATTTAGTAGAACTTGCTAATTTTGTACCTAGTGCATCTAATGTTGATTATTATATAAATATAGTTCATGATAAATCTATTTTAAGAAGATTAATAGATGCTGCTAATGAAATATCTACTGCGTCATATACTGAAAATGCACCAGTTAATGAAATACTTGATAATGCAGAAAGTACATTATATGATGTTACTCAAAGAAGAAAAACTAGTGAATTTAGAGATATTGTTGAAGTTGTTAATAAAGCTCAATCAGACTTAGAAAAATTAAGTGAAAATAAAAATGAGATAACAGGTTTAGCTACAGGATTTTATGAGTTTGATAAATTAATTAGTGGACTACATGAAAACGAATTATATATAATCGCAGCTCGTCCTGGTATGGGTAAAACTGCATTTGCCTTAAATATAGCTGTTAATATTGCAAAGAATACTAAAAAGGCAGTTGCTATATTTAACTTTGAAATGAGTGCTGAACAATTGGTTAATCGTATGTTTAGTTCTATTGGTCAAATTAATTCAGCTAAGTTTAGAAATGGTAATTTTGATAATGAAGAATGGAAAAAGTTAAGTGAGAGTGTTAGTATTCTTGCTGATACTAATATTAAAATAGATGATACTCCAGGTGGAACTGTATCTGATATAAGAAGTAAATGTAGAAGATTAGCTTCTACTGATGAAGGTTTAGGATTAGTTGTTATAGACTATTTACAATTATTATCTGGTTCTAGTAGAAATGCTAATAATAGACAACAAGAAGTATCAGAGATATCTAGAGGTTTAAAGATGATGGCAATGGAATTGCATTGTCCTGTTATAGCTTTAGCGCAATTATCACGTGCTGTTGAAGGAAGACCAGATAAAAGACCTTTAATGTCAGATTTAAGAGAATCTGGATCTATAGAACAAGATGCCGACCTTGTTGGTTTCTTATATAGAGATGATTATTATAATAAAGAAGCAATGAATAATGATACTAGTATAACAGAATTTATTATTGGTAAGAACAGAAATGGTCCTACTAAGACTGTAGAATTCTTATTTAAAGGTAGTACATATACATTTGCTAATTATCAAAAAACTGAGGAATAAAAGGAGTAATTATGGGAAAAATAAAATCTTATCTCCCAGTATTAATATCATTAATAATATCAGCAGGAATAATGTTTTTAGTTGGTTTTAAATCAAATGCATCTATAAAACCAAATGAGATATATAAAGTATATATAGATGGTGAATTTATTGGTGCTATAAAATCAAAAAAAGCATTAGAAAATTATATTAATAATGAGGAAGCAAATATTAAAGAAGAATATGGTGTTTCTACAGTATATATGCCTACTGGTATAGATATTAAAAAAGATATTACATATGATGGGAAGATATTATCTGAGAAAAAAATATATCAAAAAATAAAAGAAGTTAAAAACTTTACTATAAAGGGATATATTGTTGAAGTAATACATCCTGAAGATGAAAATGAGAAAGATAAGAAAAGTAATACTACTAATGATGAAAATTCAAATACTGATGAAGGTAGAATAAGTGAAAATGTAGACTTTGCTTTATATATGACTAAGAAAGATTTGTTTGATAAAGCTGCTAAAAATGCATTAAATGCATTTGTATCATCTAAAGAAATAGAAAACTTTAAGAATGATACTCAACCTAAGATTATATCTACAGGTAGTATTATTGAAAATATATATATTGGTCAAACAATAAATATTAAAGAAGCTTATATATCTACAGATGCTTTAGTATTTACTAATGTAAGCGATTTAACTAGATATTTATTATTTGGTAGTCTAGATAATGCTACTGAATATACTATTCAAGTTGGAGATACTATTGAAACAGTTGCTGAAAAAAATAAATTATCAACAAATGAATTTTTATTAGTTAATCCTGAATTTACTAATGCTAATAATCTATTAATCCCAGGACAAAAAGTTAATGTTGACTTAATTGATCCAATATTAGACTTTGTTGTAGAAAGAAATACTGTTGAAGATATGGATTATCCATATCAAACAAGAGAAGAAGAAGATTCTACTATGACTATGGGAACAAGAGAAGTTGTTACAGAAGGTGTTAAGGGTGTACAAAGAGTTACTGAAAAAATTAAATTAGTTAATGGACACTCAGAAAAAGTTTATATAACTAATACAGAAATAATCAAAGAACCAGTAACAGAAGTAGTTAAGAAAGGTACTAGACCAGATTATACATATTCATCTGGAACTCCTGCTATTACTGTTGGTAATTGGGGATGGCCTGCTACTTCTACATATATAAGTGATCCATTTGGATGGACAGATGGTAGATATCATAAAGGTATCGATATTGCTACTAACTGTGGTACTCCAATATTTGCTATTCAAGAAGGAACAGTTCTTGATACATATTCTGCTTGTGATGGTTCATATTCATGGGGATGTGGTGGACAATATACAGGTGGTTATGGTAACTTTGTATGGATTTCACATCCTGAAGGAATAAGTGCTATCTATGCCCACTTACTTCCAAACGTAGTAGTTTATCCTGGACAATATGTTTCTAAAGGACAAGTAATTGGATATTTAGGATCAAGTGGTACATCTACTGGATGTCACTTACACTTTGGTGTTTATACAGGTGGAGGAAGCTATGGTGGAAGTGGTTCATACTTTAATCCATTTAGCTTATATCAATAATGAAAGTTTGTTTATTATCTAGTGGTAGCAAGGGTAATTGTTGCCTTGTTACTACTAGTAAAACTAAAATATTGATTGATCTAGGTACAACAACACAATATGTATGTAATGAACTAGATAAATTAGGAATAAAACCTAGTGAAATAGATGCTATTTTAGTATCACACACTCACGTGGATCATATAAATGGTATTAAAACATTTATACATAAATATAAAACAAAAATATATGTAACTGAAAAATTATTAGAATTATTAGAAAAAGAAATAGGTTCTTTTGATTATGTATTATATCAAGATAAAACTGCCATTATAAATGATTTAACAATCAATATAATAAAAACAAGTCATGATGCGCCAGGATCAATAGGCTTTATAATTAAAGAAGGATCTAAATCTATGGTATATATCACTGATACTGGATATATAAATAATAAATATTATGAACAATTATCTAATAAAAATTTATATATATTAGAAAGTAATCATGATGTATATATGTTAAAAAATGGTCCATATCCATATTTTCTTCAACAAAGAGTAATAGGTGATAAAGGACATTTATCTAATGAACAAGCATCTAATTATCTATGTAAGTTTATTGGAAAAGATACTAAGAAAATAGTATTTGCGCATCTAAGTGAAAAAAATAATACAAGTGAAAAAGTATTAGAAACTTTTAATGAAAAATTAAAAGATAATAATATTAAATTTGATAACATAATAATAGCTAAACAAAATGAAGCTACAGAGGTATTAGAAATATGATTAAAATTATTACTGTGGGAAAAATAAAAGAAAAATTCTATAGTGATGCTATTAATGAATACTTAAAAAGATTATCTAAATATACTAAGATTAATTTAATTGAAGTAAAAGATGAAGACTTTGATATAAATAAGACTTTATTAAAAGAAAGAGATAGTATTTTAAAGTATATAAATGAAAAAGATTATGTAATTACTATGGAAATAGAAGGAAAAGAATTATCTTCAGTAGAACTAGCTAATAAAATAAATGATATTCAAAATACTTATAGTGATATTACATTTATTATAGGTGGTTCTTATGGATTACATGAAGATATAAAGAATATGAGTAATTATAAATTATCATTTTCAAAATTAACTTTTCCACATCAATTGTTTAGAGTTATGTTATTAGAACAATTATATAGATCATTTAAGATAAATAATAATGAAACCTATCATAAATGATAGGTTTTAATATAGGAGGATTTATGTTTCATAATGATTGGGATATAGTTTTAAAAGATGAAATAAAAAAGAATTACTTTCAAGAATTACTACATAAGGTAAGTGATTTATATACGGTAAAAACTATATATCCACCAAAAAAGGATGTCTTTAATGCATTTAGATTATCTTATAAAGATGTTAAAGTTGTTATTATAGGTCAAGATCCTTATCATGAAGAAGGAGAAGCACATGGTTTAGCTTTTTCATGTTTAAAAACACCAATTCCTCCATCACTAAAAAATATATATAAAGAATTATATTCAGATTTAGGTATAAAGAAAGACATGAATGATGGAAATCTTATTCCTTGGTTTAAACAAGGTGTAATGTTATTAAATTCAACTTTAACTGTGGAAAAGGGATTAGCTAATTCACATCAAAAATTTGGATGGAGTATATTTACAGATGAAGTTATTAAACAATTAAATAAAAGAGATAAACCATTAGTATTTATATTATGGGGAAATTATGCGAGAGCTAAGAAGCAGTTCATAACAAATCCAAATCATTTAGTCATAGAATCAGGACATCCATCTCCATTATCTTGTAAGTTCTTTTTTGGTTCTAAACCTTTTTCTAGAACAAACGAATTTTTAATAAAAAATAAAATAACACCTATAAAATGGTAAAAAATCAAGATTAATCTTGATTTTTTTATGTCTTCTTTATATAAAAAAACTAGATTAAATCTAGTTTATATTTTAAAATCTTTTATTTCTTCATCATTTAAATTTTTATTATCGAAGAACATTTTTTCTTTGTATTTTAGTATTATTCCAATGATATTATATGGAAATTTTCTAATATAATTATTATATTTTACTATGTTTTCATTGTAATATTTTATATAAGCATTTAGTGTTTCATCCATATCATCAATGTTTTCAAATATTTCATTTAATTCTTTATCTTGTTTTATTTCTTTATATTGTTTTTTTATGAAATCAACTTTGTTATAAGCATCAGCTAATATTCTATACATTTCAAAACTGGTTTTTTCATCACTTTTAATATTTTCTAAATCATCTACTATTTCTTTTTCAGTTTTTATTTTTTCTTTTATACTATTATTAATTTTAAGAATGCTGTCATATTTATTTCTTAAAGTATGATCTATTTTTCCTTCAACTTCATTAATTTTAATAATATAATCTTGATATTTGTTATAAATTATATTACATATAATTGCTAATGCAAAAACGATTATTAATATAATTAATATGATAATCCATATCTTCATATAAACACCTTCTATCATATAAATTATAACAAATAAAAATTAGATATTCAATTAAAAATTATTTATATAATTTATTTTTTCATCGAATTCAACATAGTTTAAATATATCATTTGTATTAAATACCATTTTCCTGTGCTTGGATTACTGATTATTAAATGATCTCTAGCAGCTTGTTCTATAATACCTGAAAAGACTGTATCTCTCCATTCTGTAGAATCAGGAAATGTACAATAGAATTTTCCTAATTTACCTTTATTCATTCTTAAAACATTTTCAATATATGATTGTTCATTTAATAATGTATTTGCGGTAATTGCATATTCTTGATTTGGGTAGCCAGATGGCATACTATAATTTGGATACATGTTATTCATAATTATTCCTTTCTAATAAAATATATTCAAAATAAAAATTATTATTAAGAGAATTTACTTTTTTTTACACATTAAAATAAAGATTTATTGATAATTGTTGTAAAAAATGTGATAATAAAAATATGTGGAGGTATGTTTATGGATAATAATTTAGAAATGGAAAACATATTAAATGTTGAAGATGAAAATGGAAATCTAATAGGAGTTGAAGTATTAGATATCTTTACAATACCAGAATATCCTGATAAACAATACATTATGTATTCTAAAGGTGAAACTGTAGATGAAGAAAATGAAAAAGTATATGTTTCTATTATTGATGACTCAGGTGAAAGTGCTGAATTATTAGATATTGAAGATGAAAATGAATGGAATAAAGTTCAAGAATATATAAATAAAGTTTCAAGTGAAGGTGATATAAATGCCTAATAATTTAACTCCAGAAGAAAAAATATATGTTGAATCACTTCAAATAAGAAAAAAGCTAAATGAGGAAGAATTAGCTGTTATAAATCAAAAATATGACGAATTACGTGCACAATTAAGTGCCTTAACTCCAGAGCAAAGAAATTCAGTTAAGCCTCAAATATTATATTTAAATTCTTTAAGAATTCAAAAGGAATATGTTGAAAATCAACAAAGAAATTTACAAAGAATAATAAATGGAATAAATAACGGAACACTAACTGATGCTGATATAAGAAAAAGTGTTGTTCGTACATTTGGATCTAAACACGTAAAAAAGATGGGTAAATATTCTGCACGATTAAAGAAACTTGATTCAAAAGTAGAAACTTGGAGTAATAGAGTAGCTGTAATGGCCGTTAAAAGAAACAATGCAAGAAACAAGGTTAGTAGATGGCTTTATGGTAGAGGTTTAAAAATATCTGAACATTTTGAAAAGAAGAGAAAAACAGGTATTAATAAAATAAAAAGTAAAAATGAATTAATTCTATCAACAAATAATATTGCTATAAGAAGAAAAAGAAGAGAAGCTTCAAATTTAAAAGCAAAAATTGAATATTATAATAGTAGACAAGCTACAATGCGTGGAGCAAGATCTAGAATGCAAAAATTCCAAACTGAACTTAATAACTTAAATAATAAGGGTGTTAAAATGAAGGGCGGTAATTCAATTTTAGTAAAACAATGGATAAGACATAAATTTGTTGGATTATGGCCTAATTATTACGCAGAAGATGGTATTGAAAATACTAAAAAAGCAGGTATCTTGTAATAATGATTAACATAGTTTTATATCAACCAGAAATACCTGGTAATACAGGTAATATTATGAGAACTTGTGTAGCAACAAATTCAAAGTTACATCTAATTAAACCGTTAGGATTTTCACTAGATGAAAAATATATAAAAAGAAGTGCTGTTAATTATTTAGAAAACTTAGATTATACAGTTTATGAAGATTGGGATGATTTTAAATCTAAAAATAATGGAATATTCTATTATTTAACTAGATATGGGAAAAAACCTCATACTTCATTTGATTATTCTAATAGTAATGAAAATATATATTTAGTATTTGGTAAAGAAAGTACTGGTATTCCAAAAGAAATATTAAGAGAAGATTTAGATCATTGTATGAGAATACCAATGAGTAAAAATGTTAGAGCACTTAATTTATCAAATAGTGTTGCTATTATGGTTTATGAAGTTTTAAGACAACAAGATTTTAATGATTTATTAAGAAAAGAACCTCATAAAAGTGAAGATTACATAATAGAAGATTAAAAGTGTAAAGTAAACAAAAATTATTCAAAATAGTTGACATTTAATCATAAAAAATATATGATAAAAATATAATTAGAGAGGAGAAAGTATTTATGTTAGAATTATTAGCTAAGACAATCAATATTGGAGTTTGTGATAATGATACTCTATTCATTTTCCAAATTGCTAGATTAATTATTACAATTATTCAATTTGCTGCACCATTTGCATTAATCATTTGGGGATCATTAGATTTCTTTAAAGCATTAATAGCTGGTGACGAAAAGGAAATGAAAGCTAAGAGAAAACCTTTCGTTCAAAGATTAGTTGCTGCTGTAATTATTTTAATATTACCATGGATAGTAAATTTAGTAATTACAACATTTACTTCTAATACTAGTTTCAAAACATGTTGGAAGAAAGCAGCAAACTTCAAGAATATAACATTACCTCAAAACGATACTAATTTTTAATTTTTGAGTATAAAGATAAATTAAGATATTTAATTTATCTTTTTTTTGTTTTTATATTTAAAAATAAATAAAAGTATGTTATTATTTTAATATAGGTGATTAGGCACAAATTGGAGTGTGATAATATGAAAAAGTTTAAAATATTTATTATTTTGTTTATAGTTATGGTTATGCCAATTAGTTTTGTTAATGCAGAATCAAAATATAATTATATTGAAAATAATAATATTAGTTTTGCTGAAAAGAGTAATATAAATATATTAGCTGATACAGCAATTCAATATGGTAAAAAAACTACTACCAAGTGTTCAGATCTTAAATATTTAACTCAAACTTGGAATTTAATTAAATTATTAGCACCATTTTTATTAATAGTATTTGGTTCTTTTGATTTCTTAAAGGCTATTATGGCTGGTGATGAAAAAAAGATAAAAGAAGCAAAGGGCAAATTTACTAAACGTTTAATTGCTTTTATTCTTTTGATTTTTGTTCCATTTTTAATTAGTTTTATCTTTTCTAAATTTGGTGATAGTGGATCAGGTAATCTATGCTTGTTTAAATGTGTAGTCACAAATGATCAATCAGGAAAGGTGTGTAAGTAGTATGGGTTTTTTAGCTGGTAATGGTTTTGGATTTTTAGGAATCATATTTTGGATCTTTATTCAATGGATTTATCCATTAATTAGAGATTTTTATAATATATTCTTAATACTTAGTACTTATAAATTTTTATCATTAGAAGATATAAAAATTTTACAAAATAATTTATATGTTTTAATGAGTGTTATAGCATTATTTGCAGTTGGATTTAAACTTATTCAAATTATTGTTAATCCTGATTTAATGGACGATAAAAAGAAAGGTATTAGAAGTACATATGTTAGAGTTTTGCTAGCAGTGTTTTTAGTTATAATTGTACCTTTTGCATTTAATATACTAATATATAATGATGATTCTATTCAAAATCATATTATTGATAATAATGTAATTCAAAAACAAATATTTGGTATAGATACTGGTAATCAAGATGTTGGTCAAATATTAGCATGGGAATCATTCTCTGCATTTGTACAATTATGTACTCAACAAGATAAAACAAATGGAGATTGTACTGGAGTATCTGAACAAGATAATATTGACGAATATAACTGTGCTAAAAGAGCTGATGCAGACTGTGGTGAAGGAGAAAGTGGTATAAACTCTATTAGAAACTGGGATGAATCTATGTGGGGTAGTTATGACTACAAATGGAATCCTTTATTAAGTTTAGTTGCTGGTGTTGTTATTCTATATGAAATGGTTTTATTATGTATGGATACAGCACTACGTTCTATAAAATTAACATTATTACAATTAATGACTCCAATAGTTTTAGGAGCATATATATTTAAAGAAGATATTTTAGGAAAATGGGCTAAGGAAATTATTTCAACATTCCTTTCATTGTTCTTAAAAGTAGTAGCAATTACATATATGATAATAGGTGTTTCTAAGATAGGAACAATATTCTCAGATGGAACTTTAAAAACTAATATGGGTGGAGGAGCTCATATAATGTCCAATTGGTTGGCACAATCTTTAATCAAAATGCTTATCATAGTCGGATTGTTACAATTATTTAAGCAAATACCAAACTTAATAAATACCATTTTTGGTACACACATTCAAGCTAGAGGTGGAATTAAAGGTAGACTTGGTGAAATGGCAGGTATTGGTACACTTGCTCAAAATGCATGGAGTGCTCTTGGAAGAAGAGCAAAAGGAACTGCCATTGGTGCAGGAAAACTTGCTTTAGGAGTTGGTGGTTTAGCTGCACAAGGTGCTGCAAACTGGGCACAAAGACGTATGGGTAAAAGTCCAGCAGGACTTCAAAATATGAAAGCTGGTAGAGCTGTAAGAGGAATTGTTTCATTCATGAATGAATTTTCAAAATCTGGTAGTGTTGGTAAAGCAGCAGATGCATTTAAGAAAGGCTCTGAAGTTACTAATAAATCAGATTTAAACAACATAGAGAAAAACAAAAAGAAAGCTATGGCTGGTAGAGCAGGCTTAAATGCAATTACAATGTTACCAAACACAAAGAAACTAGCAGCAGATGGGGAAACTCTTATTAACAAGACAGTTTCTGACTATAATGAAGATCAAAAACAATTACGTAACTATACTAACAGTGGTTTAGGTGTTGAAAGTAGACGAGCTAGAAAGGCAGCAGAAGATAAGATGCTAGCAGATAGGGCAAATACTCAATTTGAACAAATTAAAGACCATAGAAAGAATATTTTAGAACGATTAGAAAATGGAAAAAATTATTCAATAAATAAAGAAGAGGATAAACAACAAATTGACAATATTATGGCTGCTTTAAAGAAAAATGGTACTATAGAAGATGAAGATAGAATTACTATTAAAAGACTATTAGGAGTCACTGCTGCAAATGATATTGATACAGAATTAAGTAGAATGAACGCAGCAAAGGATTTATTATGGAATAGTAAAGGAATGCAGGGTTACTTAAAGAGTATTTATGTTGATAAAGACCATGGTGTACAAAATATTGATTCTTTAGCAACAAATGCCGTTATTTCTGGATGCGGTGCTAATATTGCAGCTAATGCTGAAGAAACTAAAAAAACTTTAGAAATTGAAAAAGATCGTTTGGTTGATCAAATACAGAAGGATATGTTAGATGTTGCTATAAAAGCTAATGTAGATATAGAAACACAAAAATTCTGGTCTTGCGCTGATAATTATAAACCAGACCCAGTATCCGTAGACTCAAACACTGGTACAGATCCAGGTACAAACCAAGGCGCAAATTCAGGCGCAAACCAAGGCGGCGGTGGAAACCAAGGCGGAGGCGGAAACCAAGGCGGAGGCGGAAACCAAGGCGGAGGCGGAAACCAAGGCGGCGGTGGAAACCAAGGCGGAGGTGGAAACCAAGGCGGCGGAGGAAACCAAGGCGGCGGATCAGGACCTGCTAATGATTATGATGCTATTGCTGAAGCTGCTGCAAGAGGTGCTGCTGCTGGTGCTGCTAATGGTGGTAATGGTTCTGGAAGTGGAAACTCAGGTTCATCTAGCGGTGAAGGCAGTGGAAACGGTAATGCACAACATGTTATCGTTGATAATACATCAGAAATTGGAAGTAGTGTTGGTGCTGCAGTTGGTCAAACTGTTGGAAAGAGCGTAGATAATGCTAGTGATAGAATTAAGAACGCAATTGAAAATTCAGCAAGAGATAATAACAATAACAACACCAATAATAACAATAATCAAGATGATTAAAAGGGAGTGTGATATATAGATGAATTTATTTTTAATACCTGCAAATACAAAGAGTGGTAAGTTAATATTTAGTATATTTACTCCCTTTGATTTGATTTTGGTTAGTTCAGGTTTAATTGTTTCAGTTTTATCATTTGTTATATTTTCACCTAATGGACTTGGACAATTAGTATTATGTTTATTACCTGGATTAATTTGTGCATTACTTGTAATGCCAATACCAAATTATCATAATGTTTATATTGTTATAAAAGAATTAATAGAGTTTTTCTCTAAGAGAAGGAATTATAAATGGGAAGGATGGTGTGTGAAGGATGAATTCAAGTAGTACAGAAAGTTGGATTACAGTTAAAGATATTAATAATAATATTATATTTCTTGATAATAAAGAAATGGTAACTGGTGTTAAGATTCAACCTAGAAATATCTTTATCATGGATGAACAAGCGCAAAATAATATAATTGACCAATTAAGAATATTTTATAATCTAATTGATTTTGAATTTTGGCTTATAGTAGCAGATAGACCTGTTGATATAAACTTATATATATCTCAATTAGAATTATGGCTTAACGATGTTTCTAGTCCTGCGATTAGAAAGTTAGTTGTTAGTGATATTGATAAAGCTGATATGTTCATGCAAAATGATGTTGTTGATACAGAATATTTTATATTATTTAAAGATAATAATAACGAATCTATGAATAAGAAAGTTAGAAACTTAATTAATAACTTAGCTACTTGTGGATTGATTGCATCACAAACAAGTAATGAAGATTTAAGAATGATTTTAGACAATTTCTTAAATGGTGGTAAATCATTTACTGAAAGGAGTGTGGCTGTTAAATGAGCGTAAGAAAAGAAGTAGCTCCTAAAGGTATAACATTTAATGCTAATGATTTCTTTATTAGTGATAAGTTTGCTACTATATTAACAGTAGTTTCTTATCCAGCAACTATTTCACCTGGTTATTTAGCTAGTTTAATTTCTGGTGTTAGTGGCGTTAAGGTTGTTGCTAAACATATACCTATAGCATTTAGTGTTCTTGCTAAGATGTTAAATAAACAACTTGCTGATATACAAGATAGATATCAAAGAGAAAAAGATGTTACAGTACAAGAAAAGTTAAGACAAGATTATGATTCTTTAAATGAATTTGTTACAGCTATTACAAATAATCAATCTAAAGTATTTGATTTTCAATTACATATAATGATTACTGCTGATACAAAAGAACAATTAGAAAGAATTAAATTACAAGTTAAGAATACATTAGAAGGTATGCAAATGAGAGCAATGCCTTTAAGATTTGAACAAGAAAAGGTTTTAAAATCTTGCTTACCAATATTTGAAAGACAAGATATAGAAGATAGAATAGGTGTTCCAATTCCAACTCCTACAATTGCTGCTATGTATCCTTTTGTATTTGATAGTATTAAAGATCCAGGATTATCTTGTTTACTTGGTGTTGATTTCTCTGGTGGTATAATATTATTTAATCAATTTTTATATCAAATTAAGAAAGAACATAATAGAAATAATGCTAATATGATTATTTTAGGTACATCTGGTTCTGGTAAATCAACAGCAGCTAAGTTAATGCTTAGAACTCATATAAGAAACCAAAGTAAAATAATTTGTATAGACCCTGAGGGTGAATTACAAGATATGGCTAAATTATATGATGGTGATTTTATTAATTTAGGTTTAGGTGGAGAATATGGTATGATTAATCCACTTGAAATAGTTGCGGATGTTGATGAAGAAGAAGCTGGTGGAAAAGGTTTAGGTTATTCAGTTTTAACTAATACATTACAAACATTAAAAGCATTTATGAAATATTATGATCCTTCTATAGAAGAAGATGTTTTAACATTATTTAATGAAGTAGTTGTTGAAACATATCAAAGATTTAATATAAATGTTAATACAGATTTTAGTTCATTAACTAGTGAGGATTATCCTACATTTAGTGATGTTTATAAGACTATTCGTGGTAGAATTTTATCTTATGGTGAAGCTACTCATGAAAGAGATATTATGGAAAGACTTGAATTAAAAGTTAGACCATTAACATTTGGAGGATTAGAACATTATTTTGATGGACATACTACTATTAGTCCAGAATCTAATTTTATAGTATTTAATATTAAAGAATTAATGAATGCTGAAGTTAATGTTAAGAATGCATTATTCTTCAATATATTAAAACATGCATGGAGTTTATGTCTTGATAAATCTATTAATTCAGTATTAATGGTTGATGAAGCACATATGTTGTTAGGTAATAATAACCAATTAGGTGCTGATTTCTTAGCTAATGTTCAAAGAAGAGCTAGAAAGTATAATTCAGGTACTATAGTTATTACTCAAGAACCTAGTGATTTCTCTGCTAGTGAAGTTATTCAACAAGGTAAAGCTATTTTTGATAACTCATCATATTATTTAATAATGAACTTAAAGAAACAAGCAGTTGAAGATTTAAGTAAATTAATAGATATTAATGATAGTGAACAAGAGAGTATTAAGAGATATAACCAAGGTGAAGCATTATTTGTTTGTGGTAGTAAGAGATTACAAATATCTGTTATTGCTACTGATGCTGAACTTGACTCTTTTGGAACAAAAGGTGGTTTATAATAAAAAAGGTATTTAAAAGTACCTTTTTTTTTGCTATAATAATTGTGTATATCATAAAGAAGTGTGGTGATTTTTGATGGATGAAAATAATGAATTACAAGTTCCTCAAGAAACTGTTAGTGTTCCTGAAGAACCTATGAATTATCCTCAAGATACTAGAAATATTAAAGATAAGGCTGCAGATGCTGTTAAAGGGGCAGGTCAAGCAGTTGATAATGTCGGAAAGACTGTTAAAGGGGCTAGTAAAGTTCAAGATGCAGCTGGTAAAGCTACTAGTGCAGCAGGTAAAGGAACTAAGGCTGCAGGTAAAGCTGCAGAAGCTGGTGGTAAAGCTGTAGAAGCTGGCGGAAAAGCTTTAGAAGCTGGTGGAAAAGGTGTAAAAGAGGGCGGACAAGCTCTTGGTTCTGCATTGGCTGCTATTCCTTATGTCGGAGGAGTTTTAGGTGCTATTACTAAGGGTACTACTGCTGCTGCTGGTACAGGTATGGAAGTCGGCGGTAAAGGAATGCAAGTCGGCGGTAAAGGAATGCAAGCCGGTGGAAAAGGAATGCAAAAAGGTGGAGATGCCGCAGATAAAGCTGGTAAAAGAGTATCTGATGCATCTAAGAAGACTGCTGATGTAGGTAAGAAAATATCTGATACCGGTGATAAGATTAAAGATGCTGGTAAAAAGATTGATAATATAGGGCCACAAAGAGATAGTGATGCTAATAGATCTGGATTAGATAAAGCTAAAGATATGGCTACGAAGGCAGGAGAAAAAGCAGCTAAAAAAATTAAGACAACTGTTAAAGATATGATTAATCCTTTATCACCAGGTGCTATTATTAGAAGAATTTTAAGAGGATTCTTCATAATAATTTTTATAATATATTTAATTTATAGTTTTATTTTAGGACCAATTATGGCTGCTATGGAAGCTGTTAAAGAAGTAGCTAATGTTCATGAAAAGTTTGATAATTTTATGAATGGTTTAGGTTTTGGTGATAGTTATCAAGTTTTCTATGATGAAATGGATTATTTAAATACACATTATGATGGTCAATTAGATGTACCATTAATTATGGCTACAGTTTTCTATGAAGATATGATGAGTAATGGTGTTTCAAAACAATCATCTACTGAAAAATCAGTTGAAGCTTTAGCAGATAGTGATAGCATTGGTGGATTTATAATGAATATCGTTAAAGATATTGTTAGAGAAAGTAATGAGACTGTAGGTGAAGATGGTCTTACATATACTAGTAATAAAGTTTATCGAATGAGGATGCTTGCAAGGCATCAGTTTAATGATAAATTTTCTGAGCGAACTGTTTCTCTTGGTGAATATATAGATATTTGTGCTGAGCAGATGAGTAACGAGCTTGCTAGAACATTTAAATCTCTGCCTACTATATTATGGCCTGTGAATTTTGCAAATACAATTGAGTCGTTATATCAAATGATTTCAGGTGATGAAGTGTTTGAAACTACTGACTGGGGAGCAGCGTTTGATAATAATTTTATAACGCATGCTATTGAAACGATTAAAGTGTTATTAAGTTGTTTTACTGATATAACTGATGTTGATATGTCAGTTAGCACTACTGATGAATTTCCATACCTCGACATAGATATCGATGTAACATATAAAATATATCAAGTAGATGAAGATGCTTATTTTGATTATTTGAGAAATACTTATATTAGAAGAATGCCAGAGTTTAAGAAATATATAGAATCTGAACCAGGTGTTATTGATGACAAGAAGGTTGAAGGTGTTATATATACTATTAAAACTATAAGAGATGATTATGAAAAATTCTTTGGTGCAGAAGATACATCTGCAGAAGCAGAATTAAATTGTTTAGGTGATGTTAATCCTTATTTAGTTGATAAGTTAGAACCAGCTGTTCCATTATCAATTGGACAGACTATTACATTCTCTGGAAGTAATAATTATGGTTATTATCAAAATAAGAAACATAATGGTGTAGATTTAGAAGCATCTAGTACAGGTACTACTGAGGGTAATCAAGTTAAATCAGTTTATACTGGTAAAGTAATTGCATCTACAGCAGATGGAACATATAATGATACAGTTAAAGGTGGATGGCTTGCTATTCAATATACTGTTAAGTATGAAGTTCCAGGAAAAAATGATGATTCACCAATTAAGAATGTTAAATCATCGTTTGTAGTTTATTATGGAGGCATGAGTCCTGGTAGTGTTACTAAGAAAAAAGATGATCCTGTACAAAAGGGTGAAGTTATAGGTACTGTTGGTAGTGCTTCAGACTCAGAGAATGGTACTGCTCCGTCAATTCACTTTGGTTTCTATGATTTGAAAAAGGATAGATTTATTAATCCAGTTAACGTATTTATTACTTGTAATGTTATGGGCGGTGGAGCTGGTGCATGTGGTAATAATGATAAAGAAAGATTATGGAGTTATTTAACTAGTGAAGGTTTTAGTACTAATGCAGCTGGTGCTATTATGGGTAATATAGAAGCAGAATCTAATTTTAAATCTAATAACTTAGAAAATTGTTATGAAGAAGATAAATGTTGTAAAGTTAATGGAAGAGATTATGGTTTCTGTGTTCATACTGAGATAAGAGGCTTTGGTAGTGATGAAAAATATACTGCAGGTGTTGATTCTGGAGCATATACACATTTTAATACTGATAGAGCTGGTTATGGTGTAGTTCAATGGACTGATTCTTCAAGAAAAAAAGGATTATATAATTATGTTGTTGGACAAAGAAAAAAGAGTATAAGTGATTTAAATTCTCAAACTGCATATATTATTGAAGAATTAAATAAGAATCATAATAGTTTATATAATTATTTAAAGGGTAGTAATGTAGATGTATATACTGCTACTAAAAGATATATGTTAGAATATGAAATACCTGCTGATAGATCAGAAAAAGCTATTCAAGGTAGAGTTGATAAAGCTAATGCTATTATTCAGACATATCAGAATTTTAAATGTAACACAACTG
>Ga0129306_1001923_pt1 | contig 20599 bp, 20 predicted proteins | sample P827metagenome_FD_94438 | JGI IMG/M metagenome (GOLD analysis project Ga0129306, IMG submission 94438) | Capybara group fecal microbial communities from Wisconsin, USA - P827 metagenome | ecosystem: Host-associated > Mammals > Digestive system > Large intestine > Fecal | place: USA: Wisconsin... | reverse complement strand
GCCGTCGAGGTCGCGCTCCCGGTCGAAGCGGCTCCGGCGGGCGACGTAGACCTCGCAGCCGATGATCGGCTTGATCCCTTCCGCCCGGCACGCCTTGTAAAACTCGACCGCGCCGTACATGTTCCCGTGATCGGTGATCGCCACGGCGCGGTGTCCCGCCAGCTTCGCCGCCCTCGGGATGTCCGCGATCCGGCACGCGCCGTCGAGCAGGCTGTATTCGCTGTGCAGATGCAGATGCACGAAATCCGCCATGGAGCGCCTCCTTTATGATTCGTTTCCGGGAGTTTTCCCGCAGTCCCGCGCCGCGTCGAGCAGCCTTTCGAGCCGGTGACGCATCCCGGATTTCGAGACCGGGGGATCGGCGAGCTTTCCGAGGTCCTCGAGCGTCAATTGCGGGTTGGCCTCCCGCGCGATCGCCGCCGCGCGCACCTCCGCCGGGAGATTGTCGAAGAGTCCCGCCCGCCGCAGCTTTTCCGCCGCATGGGCGATCTTCTCCGCCGCCGCGAGCTGCTTCGCGATGTTCGCCGTGTCGAAATTCACCTGCCGGTTGACATTGCCGCGGAATTCCCGCTCGATCTTGACGTTCATGAAGTCGAACGCCTCGCCCGTCGCGCCGATGAACGCGAGATAGTCCCCGATGCTCTCCGCCGAGCGCAGGGTGAGTATGGGTCTGCCCCGCCGGTGCGCCTCGCCGAAGAAGAATCCGCATTCGCCGAGGATCCGCCCAGCCTCCCGCGCCGTTTCCTCGTCCCGGAAAGCCAGATCGAGCTGATAGGACTTCGCGGGATCGGCGACCGTGCCGTGACGGAGAAAAAGGGCGCGCAGCAAAACACCGCGGCACCCCTCGCACCGGCACCTTCCGAAGATCTCTCCGAGGGCGGCGGCTTCTTCCTCCCCGGCTCCGAGTGCCGCGCAGTCGTCCGCCGTATGCCGGCAGCATTTCTTCCGGGTCACCGCCTCGGCAAGCCTTGCTTTTACTTTTTGAGAAAAGGAAGGTTCCATGATCTGCTCATTTCACGTGGATGATCTCGCATTCGAGCTCCACCGCATAGTTGTTCCGCACGACGTCCCGAATATGCTCCACGAGCGCGAGGACGTCCCGGGAAGTCGCGCCGCCGCGGTTGACGATAAAGCCCGCGTGCTTTTCGGACACCTCCGCGCCGCCGATGCGGTACCCCTTGAGGCCGCTTTCTTCGACCATCTGCCCGACGAAATGCCCCTCGGGGCGCTTGAACACGCTCCCCGCGCTCGGATATTCGAGCGGCTGCTTTGCCACTCTCCGCCCGGCGATGTCGTTCATTTTCGCGGCAATCTCTTCGCGGTCTCCGGGTACGAGCCGGAACGACGCCGCAAGGACGATCCGCTCTGAGTGCTTGTAGATGCTGTCGCGGTAGCCGTAGGCGTGCTCATCCAGCGACAGACGCTCGATCTCCCCGAGAGCGGGATCGAAGGCGACACTCTCGGCGAGCACGTCCTTGATCTCCCCGCCGTACGCGCCGGCGTTCATCACGACCGCGCCGCCCACCGATCCGGGGATCCCGTAGGCAAATTCGAGCCCCGCGAGCGAGGCGTCCCGCGCCGTTTTGCACACCGATGAAAGCGACGCGCCTGCCTCCGCCGTCAAAAGATCCCCGTCGAGGGTAATCCCGTCGAGGGCCGAGGTCGCGATGACCGCGCCGTCGAAGCCCGCGTCGTCGAAGGGCACATTGCTCCCGTTGCCGGGCATGAAGAACCGCGCCTCCGTCTCATGCGCCTGCCGTATCGCCGCGCAGAAGGCCTCCTGCGTTTGGGGGATCAGGAACAGCGCGACCGGACCGCCGATGCGGAAGGAGGTGTGACGGCTCATGGGTTCGTCGGACAGGATGTACAGATCCTCTCCATATGCTTCCGCCCACTCTTTGAGCTTGCCGATGCCGTTGTTCATATCGTCCCTCCTTCCAAGAGATCCCGGATTTCGGAAAGTTTCCCGACCGTATAGGTGAGCGCCCGGCCGCTGTTCCCCTCTCCCTTCGGATCGAAGCGGCAGATATCGAGCCCGTACGCGATCGCGCCGTCGCAGTCCGAGGTCAGGGAGTCGCCGATCACGAGGACGGAGGACTTCTCCGGCTGCCCGAGCGCGGCGAACACGGCGTCGAAATAAGCGGGGGACGGCTTCCCCGCGCCGATCTCCTCCGAGACGAACATCCCTTCAAAATACGGCACGAGAGGCGATTTCGCAAAGCGCCTGCGCTGGATGCGGGAGATGCCGTTGGTGATGATGAACATCCGGTACTGACCCGCGAGATCCCGGCAGAGGTCCTCTGCGCCGTCGATGAGGAAGCACTGCTCTCCGAGGGCTTCGATATAGGTGTCGCGGAAAAACGCGGCGCGCGCGGGGAGTTCATCCGCCGGGGTATCCGTACATTCCGCAAGGAGGAGCCGGAACCGCTCGCGCTTGAGGGTCTCGAGATCCACCTCCCGCCTCTCGAGCTTTTTCCAGAGGCTGTCATTGATGGCCGAATACCGGCGGTAGAGCGCATCCGTAAAGACGAGTCCGCCCTGCTCCGCCGTCACCCGGAACGCTTCCTCCTCCGCCCGATCGAAGTCGAAGAGCGTGTTGTCCGCGTCAAAGAGAAGGATTTCGTACCGGCTCATTTCGTGAACTTGTGGAAATTCTTCTTGCCCTTGCGGATGATGAGGCCGTCGCCCGCGAAGCGCGCTTCTTCGACCGCCGCCTTGACTTCGGTGACTTTATCGTCCCCGATGAACACACCGCCCTGTTCGATCGTCCGGCGCGCGTCGGATCTCGTCGAGCAGAGGCCTGCCTTCACGAGCAGTTCGATCACGGTGATCGCGCCGTCCGTGAAGTCTTCCGCGGAAAGCGCCGTCGTCGGCATGTTGGAATTGTCCGCGCCGCCCGCAAAGAGCGCTTTGGCCGCCGCTTCCGCGCGCTTGGCCTCTTCCTCGCCGTGGACGAGCTTCGTGAGCTCGAACGCGAGGATCTCCTTCGCCCGGTTGAGCTGGCTGCCCTCCCATTTGTCCATCGCATCGATCTCCTCAAGCGGGAGGAAGGTGAGCATGCGTATGCATTTCAGAACGTCCGCGTCGCCCACATTGCGCCAGTACTGATAGAAATCGAAGGGTGTGGTCTTGTTCGGATCGAGCCAGACTGCGCCGGAGGCTGTCTTGCCCATCTTCTTGCCCTCGGAGTTGAGCAGGAGTGTGATCGTCATCGCGTACGCGTCCTTGCCGAGCTTCTTGCGGATGAGCTCCGTGCCGCCGAGCATGTTCGACCACTGGTCGTCGCCGCCGAACTGCATGTTGCAGCCGTAGTGCTGGTACAGGTGGTAGAAGTCGTAGGACTGCATGATCATGTAGTTGAATTCGAGGAAGGACAGGCCCTTCTCCATTCTCTGCTTATAGCACTCCGCGCGGAGCATGTTGTTGACGGAGAAGCAGGCCCCGACCTCGCGGAGCAGATCGATGTAGTTGAGGTCGAGGAGCCAGTCGGCGTTGTTGACCATGATCGCTTTGTCCTCGCCGAATTCGATGAAGCGCTCCATCTGCTTCTTGAAGCAGTCACAGTTGTGCTGGATCGTCTCGGGGGTCATCATCGAGCGCATGTCGGTGCGGCCGGAGGGGTCGCCGATGTATCCGGTGCCGCCGCCGATCAGCACGACGGGACGGTTGCCCGCCATCTGGAGCCGCTTCATCAGGCACAGGGCCATGAAGTGTCCGACGTGGAGGGAGTCCGCCGTCGGGTCGAAGCCGATGTAGAACGTCGCCTTCCCCGTGTTGATGAGTTCTTTGATTTCTTCTTCGTCTGTCAGCTGCGCGATCAGTCCCCGCGCCTTCAGTTCGTCGTAGATTGTCATGAAATTGATTCTCCTGTATGGTTTTGAATACGATATGGATTCAGGTTTCGCCGTCCGTGCGCTTGGTCAGCATCTCCTGCGCCGCGGCGGTCTGTTTTTCGGTAACGTTGATGCCGCCGATGATCCGGGCGATCTCCGCCGTCCGCTCATCCCCGGCGATCGCGCGGACCGAGCTTTCCGTCCGGCCGTCCGCCTCGTGCTTCTCGATGAGGAGGTGATGCGGCGCGATGGAGGCGATCTGCGGGGAGTGGGTGACGGTGATGACCTGCGCACCCTCTCCGAGCCGCTTGAGCATGATGCCGATGCGCTCCGCGGTGCCGCCCGAGACGCCCGTGTCGATCTCGTCGAAGATCAGGGTGCCGGAGTCGTTCTTCCCGGCGAGGGCGGTCTTGAGCGCCAAAGTGATCCGGGACAGCTCGCCGCCGGAGGACACCTTGCCGAGGGACCCGAGCTCTTCCCCGGCGTTGACCGAGATGAGAAAGTCGACGTCGTCGCATCCGTCCGGGCGGAAAAGAGGCGCGCCTTTATCCGTCAGCGGCACGACGGCGATGCGGAAGCGCACCTTTGGCATGTCGAGGAACCGCAGCGATCCGAGGATCTCGGCGGACAGCTTTTCCGCGGCGGCGGTCCGTTTCGCACGCAGCCGGACGGCAGCCTCGGCGGCACGAGACTCTTCCTCCGCGAGCCGCTTCTCGAGCTGCGCGATCCGGAAGTCCCCGTCCTCGAGGTCCGCGATCTTCTGCGCGATTTCCGCGCGTTTGGCCCGCACCTCGGCGATCGATGCGCCGTACTTGCGTTCGAGCTTTTCGATCAGGGCGAGCCGCGCCTCGATCTGGGTGAGCTTTTCGGCAGGATCGCCGACGTCTTCGTCGAGGGCGTCGCGCACCCGTTCGGCGATATCGAGGATCTCATAACGGTAGTTCGCGAGGCGTGCAGCCATTTCGTCCGCGCCTTCGACGACCTCACCGAGCTGGGAGAGCGCCCCCTCCGCCCGCTCGATCAGATAGGCAGCCGTCGCGCCTTTTTCGCTCTCCGCGAGGGCTTTGATGACAACGCCGGCATACTTCGTCACCTTTTCGAGGCTTTTCAGCTTCGTGCGCAGACGGACGAGACGTTCTTCCTCGTCGTCCGCCGTGAGCCGGGCCGCGTCGATCTCCTTCTTTTGATAGCGGAGGATGTCGAGCATCATTTCCTTCTGGCTCATGGCTTCGCGCTGGGCGGCAATCTCCGCGCGCACCCCGATCAGGGCAGCGTAGGCGTCGGCATAGTCCGCACGCTCGGCTCCGTCGTCGGCGAAATCGTCGAGCAGGGCCGCGTAGGTCGATTTATCGGCGTAGTCGCTCCGCTCGTTCTGCGTCTGGATGTTCAAAAGGATCGGGGCGGCTTCCTTCAGAGCGGAAAGCGGCGCCGAGCGGCGGTTGATCTTCGCCGTCGAGCGTCCGTCCGCCGTGATCGTGCGCTGGAGGGAGATCTCGCCGTTCTCATCGGGCGGATATCCGAGCGCGTCGAGCCGTTCGGCCATGGACGGCGTGCAGGAAAAGACCGCCGAGACCGTCGCACGCTCTTCCCCCGTCCGGAGGAGCTCCCGTCCGTTCTTCGCGCCCGAAAGCAGGAGCAGGCTGTCGATCAGGATCGATTTCCCCGCGCCGGTGCGTCCCGTGATGACGGTGAAGCCCTCGTCGAACGAAATGTCCAGCTGCCGCGCGACGGCGATGTTTTCGATAGACAGGCTCGAGAGCATGGCTCAGGAATTGATGAGCTTGGTGATCCGGTGCGCGATGGCCGCCGTCACATCGGGATCCCGGCAGATGATGATGATGCAGTCGTCGCCCGCCACGCATCCGAGGATATCCGCCTCGTGCAGGGTGTCCACACCCGCAGCCACCGCGTTCGCCATGCCCGCGTAGGTCTTGATGACGATCGCGTTCATCGAATAGTCGACGCCCTTGACCGAGGAGGCCAGCGCGCGGCTGTACACATGCTGGTTCTCCGTCGCGTTGTTCTTCGGGACGACGTATTTGTAGGTCCCCATGTCGGACATCTGTTTTAAGAGCTTGAGCTCGCGGATGTCGCGGGAGACCGTCGCCTGCGTGACTTCGAAGCCGGCGAGCTTGAGCTTTTCGATCAGCTCTTCCTGCGTCTCAATGTTGTAATTCTCGATAATTTCGAGGATCTTGTTGTGTCTCTTGACTTTCATGGTGGTATCCTTTCAGACCGCGGGCGGACCCGGCGGGAAATATGGTCATGGTTTACTGGGAGAGCTTCGCGTGCAGGACGCCGAGGAAACTGTCTTCCCGGACGCGGAGCAGTTTTGTGACGTGGGCGGAGCGGCGCACCTCGACCGTGTCGCCCTCGCGGATCGCCAGATCCTCGCGCCCGTCGGCGTTGAGGTACACGGACGCGCCGTTCGGCTGGATGTTCGTCAGCCGGATCACGGCGTCGCCGCGGAAGATGACCGGGCGGCTCGAGAGCGTATGCGGACAGATCGGCGTGAGGCAGAAGGCCTCGATGGACGGATCGAGCACGGGACCGCCCGCCGAGAGCGAATACGCCGTGGAGCCCGTCGGGGTCGCCGCGATCATGCCGTCCGCGCGGCAGGTCTCGAACCGGACGCCGCCGCAGAAAACGTCAAAGGAAATGAGCCGCGAGACCGGGCCGTTCGTCAGCACAATGTCGTTGAGCACGGTGAAGGTGCCCCGGACCGTGCCGTCCGCATCCGTCACCGCCGCGTCGAGCATCATGCGCTCTTCGACGGTGAAGTGGCCGGTGAGGAGGCGTTCCAGGAGGTAGAGCTCGTCGAGCCCGATCTCCGAGAGGAACCCGACGTGGCCGTAGTTGATCCCGATGATCGGGATGCCGCTCCCGAGCAGACGGTGGGAAGCCTCGATGATCGAGCCGTCCCCGCCGAGCACGAGGGCCGCGTCGCCGCTCGCCTCGGTATAGGAGACGACGCCGCCGAGACAGGAGAGCCGCTCGACTTGTTCCGGCAGGATGCCCACCCGGCAGCCCTGCCCCGTCAGCCGGGACGCGAGGGCCGCGATCCGCTCCTCCGGGATGGCCTTGCCCGGATTCGGGATGAGGAGGATGTCTTTGATTGGTTTCATATCCATTCTATTCTTTCGCCTGTACGGCCTCCGCCGTCTCCCGTTCTCCGACAGCGCGGGGGATGCCGCGTCTTGCGTATACGAGGAATTCCGTATTGCCGTCCCCGCCCCGCACGGGGGATTTCATCAGATCGACGGCGCCCAGTCCGACCGCGTCGAGGGCGGCGAGGACCTTGCGGATGGCCGCGGTGTGCTGCTTTTTGTCCCGCACGATGCCCCCGCCTCCGAGCGCATCCCGTCCGCATTCAAACTGCGGCTTGATGAGCCCGACGTACCCGGCGTCCGGCGTCATCACGGTCACGAGCGCGGGGAGGACCAGCGTCTGCGAGATGAAGGAGAGATCGAGGACCGCAAGCGCAACGGGCTCCGGCAGGACCGACGGATCGAGCGCGCGGGCGTTGACGCCTTCGCAGTTCACCACCCGGGGATCGGCCGCGAGCTTCGGATCGAGCTGACCGTGACCGGCGTCCACCGCCCAGACCTTCGCGGCACCCCGGCGGAGGAGGCAGTCGGTAAAGCCCCCGGTCGACGCGCCGATGTCTGCGCAGACAAGTCCGGCGGGATCGACGCCAAAACGCGTGAGCGCAGCATCGAGCTTCATGCCGCCGCGTCCGACGAAGGGATGCTCCTCCCCGGTGAGGACGACCGTATCCGTATCCGCAACGTCATAGGACGCCTTCGTGACGGGAACGCCGTTGACCGTGACGAATCCCCCCGCGATGAGGGACTGCGCGCGGGTCCGGCTCTTTGCCAGCCCGAGCTCCGTGAGGCGGATGTCGAGCCTCATTTGTTTCTCCTGCTGAGCCAGAGGGCGAGATCGGCGAGCGCTTCTGAGCCCGCAAAGCCCGCGACGGCTTCCCGGGCTTCGTTCACGAGCGCGGCTTCGGTCTTACGCGCCTCCTCGAGGGTCATGAACGCGAGGGCGGTCTTCTTGCCGTTTTTCTCGTCGCTGCCGACTTCCTTGCCGAGGGTGGCGGTGTCGCTCGTCACGTCGAGGATGTCGTCGTGGATCTGGAAGCCCAGTCCGACGGCGTTGGCATAAGCGGTGATCTTCCCGATCACCGAGGGATCGGCTTCGTCCGTCGCCGCGTAATACCCGAGCAGGCACGCGGCCCGGATCAGGGCGGAGGTCTTGCCGTCGATCATCGCCCGGAGCTCCTCGTAGTCCTTCATCTCCGCCGCCATGTCGAGGGTCTGGCCGCCGACCATGCCCCGGGGACCGGCTTCCGCCGCCAGGGTTTTCACGGCAAGCCGCACGGATTCCGCGCTGACCTGGCCGTTCGACGCGGCGCATTCAAAGGCGTAGGTCAGGAGCGCGTCGCCCGCGAGGAGCGCCTCCGCCTCGCCGAACCGGATGTGGCAGGAGGGCTTTCCCCGCCGCAGCGCGTCGTCGTCCATGCAGGGGAGATCGTCGTGGATCAGCGAATAGGCGTGGACGCATTCGAGCGCGCAGGCAAACGGAAGGGCCGCCCGCACTTCCCCGCCGAAGAGACGGCAGAATTCGAGCACAAGGAAGGCCCGGATGCGCTTTCCCCCGCCGAGGGTCGAATAGCGCATGGCCTCCGCGACGACCGTTTTGCCGGTATAACACTCGCCGAGGGCCTCCTCGAGCGCGCATTCCGCAAGACCTGCCGCCGTTTTCAGCGCGGCCTCGATGTTGGTTTTATATGCCATCGGACGCCTCCGTCAGGTCATGGGCGGCATGTCGCGCTCTTCCGCGGTGCCGTCCGGGTTAAACGTCAGGAGCTTCACCTTCTGCTCCGCCGTATCGAGGCGCGCGTTGCAGAGCTTCACGAGCGAGACGCCCTCTTCAAACAGCGCGAGCGATTCGTCGAGCGGCGCGGAGCCGGATTCGAGGGAATGCACGATCTCCTCGAGCCGCGCGATTGCCGCTTCAAAGGTCACCTCTTCCGGATTCTCTTTTTTCACTTCTTTTTCTTCGTTCATGAGATCTCCTCCTTCACCTCGTCGACCGTGCAGACGGCCTCGCCGCCGACGGTCCGGACCGAGATGCGGTCTCCTTTTTCCATATCCGCGAGGGACCGCACGAGCGCGCCGTCCGCTTTGAAGACCGCGGAATAGCCGCGCGACAGGGTCGCCATCGGATCGAGCGCGGACAGCTTTCCGGCGGCTGCGGCGAGCGCTGCCCGTGCGTCCGCGATCCCCCGGCTCTCCGCCCTCGCGAGGCGTTCCGCCGTCTGATCGAGGAGCATCCTCCTCTCTTCCACCGCGCTCATCGGACGGCGCAGCGCACGGGATGCGGCCAGCGCGTCGAGCCTCTGGCGGGCGAGGCGCACCTGCTTATCGAGTACCCCGGCCTCCCGCGCGATGAGGTTCGTGATTTTGTGCTTGAGTTCCGCCGTGTCGGGGACCGCGATCTCCGCGGCGGCGGACGGGGTGGGCGCGCGGAAATCGGCGGCAAAATCGCAGATCGTAAAATCCGTCTCATGGCCGACCGCCGAGATCACCGGGATCTTCGATGCCGCCACGGCGTGCGCGAGCCCCTCGTCGTTGAACGCCCACAGGTCTTCGAGCGATCCGCCGCCGCGCCCGATGATGAGCACGTCCGCCGCATCGTTCTGATTGAAATAGTGCAGTCCCGCGATCAGCTGCGCCGGCGCGTCCGGTCCCTGCACGAGCGAGGGATAGACGAGGATCGACGCCGCCGGGAAACGCCGCCCGGTCACGTTGATCATGTCCCGGATCGCCGCGCCGGTCGGGCTGGTGATGATCCCGATGCGGGTGGGGATCTTCGGCAGCGGACGCTTGCGCTCCGGAGCGAACAGGCCTTCGGCTTCGAGCCTCTGCTTGAGCTGCTCGAACGCGACATACAGCGCGCCGACGCCGTCAGGCTCCATCGTGTCGCAGTAGATCTGATACACACCGTCCCGTACGAACGCGGAGAGATGTCCCCGCACCGTGACCTTCATGCCGTCCTCGGGCAGGAATTTTAACCGCACGGCGGCCGAGCGGAACATGACGGCCTTGATCTGGCTCGCCTCGTCCTTCAGGGTGAAATAATAATGCCCCGTGGCATAGTGATTCTTGAAATTGGAGATCTCGCCGCGGACCGTGAGATTCCCGAGAACCGGCGAGGCGTCGAGCATCCGCTTCACGAATTCGTTGAGCTGGCTCACCGTCAGGGCGTCGGGCATCTTCGGCGCCTCGGAGGAATAGTAGATTTTAGCCACGCCGCACCTCCGTGAGCCACGCGATCCCGGCCGCATTGTCTGCGGAGAAGGCCGCGTCGGCGAACAGTCCGTATTGTCCGAGCGTCCGGCGCACGGTCTGCGAACTCATCACGCCGCCCGCGTAGATCACCGGAAGCGCTCCGTACAGGTCAAACGCGTTTTTCGTCATCGCTTCGAGCGTCCGGGCGATAAAATCGAGTGTGAAGAGCGACACCGCCGCCCGATCCCCGGTCTCTTGCCAGAGCGCGGCAGCACGATTTTCGAGCCCCGAGAGATTGCACCGCGTCCCGGCGACCGCGATCGGTGCGCGCATCGGCTTCACACCCGCCTCGAGCGATTCGAGAGCGGCCCGGTCCATGGACGGTCCAGCCGGAAAGGGGAATCCCATGTTCACCCCGATGCGGTCGACCGCCTGACCCGCGTGGATGTCCTTCGATCCGCCGATCTCCTCGATCGAGAAGATCCGGTCCCCGCCGGGCTTCACGAGCAAAAGATCCGTGGTCCCGCCGGAGACATGGAACGCATAAAAGGGTGCTGTGAGCATCTCGTCCCGGTCTCCCTCTCCGTTCTGACAGGCGGAGGTCAGCGCGGCCATGACATGCCCAGCCTGATGCGAGAACCGGTACAGCGGCACCCCCAGCGTCCGGGCGGTCATCTCCGCCGCCGAAACCCCTGCGAGAAAGCACGGCATATACGATCCCTCCGTGTCGCGCGGCGTTTCCGATACGCCGACGGCGATGACCGGATCGTCCGGATGCGCCGCGAGGACCTCTCCGACCTGCCGGGCGGCCTCGGGGAGATTCCGGACATGGTGGAAGACCGCGTCGCTCTGGCGCAGGCCGCGTTCGCCCTCCCTGACGGGCAGGGGGATCTTCGCGTTGAGAAGCGCATGCCCTTCCCGGTCGACGAGGGCGGCAGAGGTCGTGTAATTGCTCGTGTCGATCCCGAGGATCATGATTCGATGAGCCCCCGCTCGCGCGCGATCTTGTTTAAGATCCCGTTGACGAACTTCGGCGCGCTGTCCTCGTCGTAGAGCTTGATGATCTCGAGCGCCTCGTTGATCGCGACCTTCGCCGGGACCTCGGCCTCGGTCATCTCATAGACCGCCATGCGCAAGACGGAGCGCGTCGCCGTGGACATGCGCGCGAGTTTCCAGTTTTCGCTCACGGCCTCGATCTCTTCGTCGAGCGCCGGGAGAGACGCGCATACGCCGAGGAAGATCTCTCTTACGTAATCCGCCGTCGGCTCTTCGGCGTTTTCGGTGTAATCGTTATAATAGGTTTCGGGATCGGCGTCCCGGTCAAATTCCTTTGCAAAGAGGAGTTTGAAGACCAGCTCCCGGCAGGCGTGACGGGAGAGCTTTTTCTTGTCAGACATGATGCACTCCGATACAGTGGCGTCCGAGGGCCTCTTTCGCCCTCTGACAATTCCTGTATATTATACTATAATTATTCGTTCCTGTCAATCGATATTCATTCATTTATCCGTAGAATTTTATGCATTTTCCGTCTCCTGCGGCGGCGCTTCCGCGCAAATTTACGGTGTGTTCTCGCTCATCCCAAGAAAATTTCATGTTTCCGTGGTAGGATGGGAGAAACAACAAATCCCCGAGGAGACCGCCATGAAAATCCTCTCCGCCGCGCGCCGCATCCTCGTCCGCGCCTGCGTTTTCTACACCGTCCTCATCACCGCCGCGTACTTTCTCGGAGCCTCGGTCAACGCCGCATGGCTGCCTTCCGCGCCGACGGTCGTCTCGCTTCTGATCTTCTCGCTCTGGCTGGGCCTGTCCGTCGAATTCCTCTCGTCGGATCTTCTGACCGCGCCGATCCGCGTGGTCCTGCATTTTCTCGCGACGTTTCTGCTCTTTTATCTCACCTTCCTGCGGCTCGGCGGGTATCTGAAAAACGGCGGTTCTCTCTTCACGGCCGCCGCAGTCTACGTCTTCGTGTATGCCGTGTGCGCTGTCGTCGTGCTTCTGTGGCGGTGGCTGAGCGCGGAGGCAGATAAGAAAGCGAAGCCGTACAAGAGCCTCTATGCCGACCGGGAGAGCAAACCGAGCACGGATTACGCGCCGCAGTTCACCGACGGCAGGCAGGAGGAGCGGAAGAAATGACGGATCTATGTATCATTGCGCGCGTCCGCACGGATTTCCCTGAGAAATTCGGACTTCCCCGGCAGAGCGGCGTCGTCCCGGAACTCACGGGAACGGTGGTGTTCGAGGAGGAATACCGCAATCCGGACGCCCTGCGCGGGATCGAAGGATTCTCGCATCTATGGCTCCTGTGGGGCTTTTCCGAGGGCTTCTCCTCGCGCGGCGAAGCGGAAGCCGGATCATGGTCGCCGACGGTCAGGCCTCCCCGGCTCGGCGGGAATACGCGAATGGGCGTTTTCGCGACGCGCTCGCCGAACCGTCCCAACCCGATCGGGCTCTCGGTCGTGCGGCTGATCGCGGTGGAACGGGATCCCGCCTGCGGCCCGGTCTTAAAGGTGGCGGGGATCGACATGACGGACGGGACGCCGGTATATGACATCAAGCCGTACCTGCCCTTCGCCGATGCGGTCCCGGATGCCGCAGGAGGCTACGCGGACGCCCTCGACGGGGATCTGCTCTCGGTGGAGGATCCGGAAAACCTGCTCGGCCGCCTGCCTGATGAAAAGCGCGGTCCGCTCGTCTCGGTGCTGCGCGGCGATCCGCGGCCCTCCTACCGCCGGACTTCGGCCGAAGAAGCCGATCGGGAATACGGCTTCCCGTACGCGGGATACGAGATCACGTTCCGTGTATGCGGGGATACCCTCACGCTGTGCGGAATCGAAAAGAAATGACGCCGGGGCACGTGCCCATGCGTCATTTTTCTATGCCGTTTTCGGTTCTCTTTATTCGAGGATGTTGCTCGTGATGTAGTCGACGCCCCAGGAAATCAGCATCGCCGCCTTCTCGGGATCGTCCACCGTCCAGCAGTTGACCTCGATCCCGCGGTCGTGGCACGCCTTCACGCGCTCTTCGGTCAGGGCAGGCCATGCGATGTCGAGGTCCATCTTCCGCGCCGCGAGCATGTCGGGGATCTCGTCGTTCCAGCTTCCCGTCAGGAACTGGCAGCTCTGATCCGGCTTTTGTTCCCGCACCAGATCGAGGTTCGCGATGTTGAAGGCAATGAACGTCGTGTTGTCGAGATACCCGTCGAAAATCGCGAGGATCTCCCGGATCTCGTCCGCCGTGAAGTTCGATTTCAGCTCCGGCACGCAGTGCTTCCCGTATTTCTCGCAGATCTTCCGGTACTCCGCGGGCGTTGCGAGCCGGATCTCCGCGCGGTCGCTCTTGCCGTCCGTGTCTCTGAGGGTCAGGGCGCGCAGCTCCGCGAACGTCGATTTTTCGATTACGAGGTCCACATCGCAGATCCGTCCCGTCCGGCCGTCGTGGTTGCACATGTACTGCCGGTCAATGGTGCGCCAGATGTCCGTCTCCACGCCGAAATGCGTGCGGTTTCCGGCGGCGATGAACGCGGCAGCCGTGTTTTCGCACTCGAGTCCGCTCACCCCGCGGTGCGCGACGATGCGTGTCTTCCCCTTTTCCGGGATCTTGATGGTGTTGTTTCGCATGGATGTCTCCTTCGCTCGGCGGTGTCACGCCGCCTTTATTCAGCTCATTTCGATTTCTTTGTCATAGAGGAGGTTGTCGATCACGCTCATCGAATAGATCGCGTAGGCGACGTAGACGATGGTCACCGCCGTGCAGATCACCAGCACCGCCGGCAGATGCACGAGCAGATACCGGAACGCGCTGCCCATGACGTCATGGATGATGACGAGGACGGAGAGCAGGAGCAGCTTCCCGCCGACCGTGTTGTAGGTCTCGAGGTCGCGATTGCGCTTCGAGTACATCGCGTTGTCCGTCTGGATCCCGGAGATCTCGAGATGCCCCTTCACCGCCTTCATGAGCGCGGCGAGGAAGAAGAGCACCGACGCGAGCGCGAGCACATGTTCGACCGTCTCGAGCATCGCGATCCGGTAGTACCGCGTGTAAGCCTCCGTCACCCGCAGGGTCGCCTCCGGGCTGTAATCCGCGAAATACCGGATCTCGAGGATCAGATTGAGGATCGAAAGCGCGGCGCGGACGGCTGCCAGCACGACCGTGATGTACGCCCGCTTCACGTACCGTCCGACGATCACCGCCGCGGCGATCAAAAGACCGGACGCGACCGCCCCGATGAGGACGTTGACGTTGTCAAGTGTGAAGATGAAGGACGCAAGCGCGGACGCGCCGAAGAGCATCAGGGCGATCTTCATGCGCTTGGCGATGAAGAAGGTCGTCTTCGGCAGGATATCCCGCTCATACTTGCGCGTGAGGGCGTCGATGAAGGGCTTGTCCGCGCGGACCGGACCGAAGAAGCGGATGACCTTCACGATGTAGATCACGGCGAAGATCATCGTCACCGTGCCGAAGAGGATGTAGAGCAGCGGCTTGAAGGCCGTCATCCGCATGATCCGGGCGTCGACCGTGCCGATGTTGTCATACATCTGCAGCTCGGTCAGCTCGGGAACGAGCGTCGCCACGATGCGGAAGAGATAGAAGAAGAGAATGTACCGCTTGGTCGCTGACGCCAGCTCCACCGTTTTGGTCTTGCCGCCGCGGACGGTTTCCTTCTTCGCGTAGACCGCCGTTCCGCCGTACCAGAGCGCGGCAAAGGACAGCCCCTCGAAGAGGTTTGCGACGGCCGGCACGAAGAGGAAGCCCTCGATCAGGCCGAAGACAAACGCGAGAAGCACGTCCGCCGATCCGCTCGCATACGGCAGGATCACGATGGAAAAGATCTTCGCCGTCTCCACGAAGGCCAGCTTCAGAAAGGTCTGGCGCGCTTCCTCGATCTTGCCGATGAAGCAGGACATCTTGGTCAGGCCCGCCGCGATGAGAAAGAAGCCCACCGCGTCCGGGATGATGTCCACCACGATGACCACCGGGTTGAAGAGCAGAATGAACCCGGCCATCACCAATCCGATTCCCATAAAAGTCCTCCCTCCGTCATTTCTTCTTTTTATGCGTATTCCGTTTTCCGTTCTTTTTCTGTTTTTCCGCGCGCAGGCGGTCCGCCTCGTCCATCGCCATCTTCATCGACTGACGGCGGTATTCGTTCTTCGCGTCGTCGATGGCGTCGAACTTGTCGCTGAGCGCATTGATGAAGGCGAAGCGCGAGCGCTTCTTCTGATCCTCGTCCTCGTCCGCGGGCATGAGGATGCCGAAGCACTGGTAAATCAGCGCGAGGTTCAAAACGATGCAGATCAGGCGGTAGATCAGCAGCATGAAGCCGACCGGTCCGAGCTCGTCCCCGATGACACGGTTGAGCGCGAGCACCGCAAAGGTCGCGAGGTACGCGAACATCGTCATGACGAAGTTGCGGTCGCACTTTGCCGCGAGCTTCTTTGCCTCCGCGCCGAGGCAGATCCCGCGCGTGCCGAGGAAGAAGAAGACGTGCATGACGCAGGCCGCGATCTCCTTCCCGACGCTCACGCCGAGGTCGATATCCCCGCCCGTCTCATACAGCGTGAACATCAGCGACGCCGCGTTCACCCCGCAGAGGATAAGGAAGACGAAGGTCGCTGCACATGCGCCGCGGAAGTACCGGTTGTACTCCGAGAGCTTGACGTAGGCCCAGATCGCGACGATCGCGCCGAGGATGTCCGCGAAGAAGTAGTACGGGGACAGGGTGAACGCGAACATCGCGAAGTAGCCGAAGAACAGCGTGCCGAATCCCATGGCTTATTCCCCGGTGTCCGCGCTGCTGTTCTGCGGACGGCCGTGACAGTTCTTGTATTTCTTGCCGCTGCCGCAAGGACAGGGATCGTTGCGCCCGACCTTCTGCGTCTTGTCGACCCGGATCGGCCGCTTGACCGCCTTCGGTCCGCCGCCCGCAAAGCCTTCGGATACCGGCTTCGCCACTTCGACGCGCTTGATCTCCTGCGCCGGCTTCGGGATGATCGACATGATCATGCGGGCCGTATCGTCGCGGATGCTCGTGATCATCTCGTCGAAGAGATCCGCGCCCTGGATGCGGTATTCGGAGATCGGGTTTCTCTGCGCGTATGCCTGGAGGCCGATCATCTCCATGAGGGAATCCATCGCCTCGAGGTGATCCATCCACTTCACGTCGACGTTCTGCAGAAGCACCACGCGCTCGAGCTCGCGCATCCGCTCCTCGCCGAAGAGCTCTTCCTTCGAGGCGTAAAGGGCGTCCGCGCGCTCCTGCAGGGTCTTTCGGATGCTCTCGCGCACTTCGCCCGCGTCGCCCGTGAGATCGGTGAAGTCCTCCGCCCCGCAGAGCAGACCGAGGTATTTCTGGCGCAGTCCGGCGACGTCCCAGAGGGAGGTGTCGTCCTCGTGCAGGTAGCTGTCGACGGCGTCGTTCAGCGTCTCGACGATCATGCCCTTGATCTTGTCCTTGAGATTGGCGTTGTCGAGGACCTCGGCGCGCTGCTCGTAGATGATCGTGCGCTGCTGGTTCATGACGTCGTCGTAGGCAAGGACGTTCTTGCGTCGGTTGAAGTTCTGATCCTCGAGCCGCTTCTGCGCGGATTCGATGGATCCGGACAAAATCTTCGCGTCGATCGGGGTGTCTTCGTCCAGACCGAGATGCTCGACGATGCCCGTGATGCGGTCGGAGCCGAAGAGGCGCATGAGGTCGTCCTCAAAGGAGAGGAAGAACCGGCTCTCACCCGGGTCGCCCTGACGTCCGGAACGGCCGCGGAGCTGGTTGTCGATCCGGCGGGATTCGTGGCGCTCGGTGCCGATGACGAAGAGTCCGCCCGCCTCCCGGACACGGTCCGCCTCGGGCCTGATCTTCTCCTGATATTGTTTATAAAGCTCCTGGAACCGCAGACGCGCGCCCCGGATCTCCTCGCTCACATCGAGGGACGAGCCGGTGGACGCCGCGACGAGTTCTTCGGGGTATTCCTCCTTGCGCATCTGCGCCTTCGCGAGGTATTCCGCGTTGCCGCCGAGCATGATGTCGGTACCGCGGCCCGCCATGTTCGTGGAGATCGTGACGGCACCCGGCTTGCCTGCCTGCGCCACGATGTCCGCTTCGATTTCGTAGTATTTCGCGTTGAGGACGGTATGCGGGATGCCTGTGGCTCTCAGCTTCTTGGAAAGCTCTTCGGATTTCTCGACCGACACCGTGCCGACGAGGACCGGCTGGCCCTTTTCGTGGCACTCGACGATCTGGTTGATGATCGCGCGGTCCTTCCCCGCCTTGGTTTTGTACACCACGTCCGGATGGTCGTCGCGGATCATCGGGCGGTTGGTGGGCACTTCGACGACGTCGAGGTTGTAGATCTCGCGGAATTCGTTCTCCTCGGACAGGGCCGTGCCCGTCATGCCGGAGAGCTTTTTGTACATGCGGAAGTAGTTCTGGAACGTGATCGTCGCGATGGTGCGGTTCTCGCGCTGGATCTGCACGCCCTCCTTCGCCTCGATCGCCTGATGCAGACCGTCGGAGAAGCGGCGGCCGGGCATGATGCGGCCCGTGAATGCGTCGACGATGATGACCTCGTTGTCCTTCACGATGTAGTCCGTGTCGCGGTGCATGATGCCGTGCGCGCGGAGCGCCTGATAGATGTGGTGGGTGATGTCCGCGTTCTCGGGATCGGAGAAGTTCTGGATGCCGAAATACTTTTCGGCCTTGGCGATGCCGGAGGCGGTCATCGTGGTGGACCGGGCCTTTTCGTCGACGATGTAGTCCGCGTCGATGTCGTCGTTGTCTTCCTTCGCGTCGAGCTCCTTGATGACGTATTTGCGGAGCGTGCACGTGAAGCGGTCCGCCATCTCGTAGAGCATGTCGACCTCCTCACCCTGACCGGAGAGGATGAGCGGGGTCCGCGCCTCGTCGATGAGGATGGAGTCGACCTCGTCCACAATGGCGAACGCATGCCCGCGCTGGACAAGCTCGCTCTTGTACAGGACGCGGTTGTCGCGCAGGTAATCGAAGCCGAACTCGTTGTTCGTGCCGTAGGTGACGTCGCAGTTGTAGGCCTCCTGCTTTTCCGCCCGCTTCTGATCGTGAACGACGAGGCCCGTCTTCAGCCCGAGGTATTCGTGGATGCGGCCCATTTCCTCCGCGCCGACGCGCGCAAGGTATTCGTTCGGCGTGACGACGTGGACGCCGTGTCCTTCGAGCGCGTTGAGATAGGACGGAAGGACGGCGACGATCGTCTTGCCTTCACCGGTCTTCATCTCGGTAATCCGCCCCTGATGGAGGAGGATGCCGCCCATGATCTGCACGTCGAACGGACGCTTGCCGAGGATGCGGTCGGACGCTTCGCGCACGCAGGCGTAGGCTTCGGGGAGAATATCGTCAAGGCTTTCGCCCGCTGCCAGACGGCTCTTGAAGACGTCGGTCCGGGAACGCATCTCCGCGTCGGACATGGCCCGGTATTCGTCCGCGAGGGCGTTCACGCGCTTCACGGCAGGCATGATCTTTCTGATCTGACGGTCGCTGTAGGTGCCGAAAATCTTGGTTATGATGCTCATGGTTTCAAAACGGCCGTGCGGGCCGCTTGTCCCTTTCTGTATTCGGATTGGATCGAATCATTCAACGGAATGAGGATATAGTCATACAGGATTATTATATGCCGTTTGTGATAAGATTTACAGCGGAAAATGTAAACTTAATGCAAAAACGGATTCACTCCGCGCCACTCTTGCGAAATCCGCCGGTTTGTGGTACAATGGATTTCGGAAAACAGAGGAAAGGAATCCGTTCATCGTTTATGAAAGACATCAACATCGTTCTGCACGAGCCCGAGATCCCGCAGAACACGGGGAACATCGCCCGGACCTGCGCCGCGACCGGATCCGCGCTCCACATCATCCGGCCGATGGGCTTCGCGATCGACGACCGGAAGCTCAAGCGCGCGGGGCTGGACTATTGGCATCTGCTCGACATCACCTATTACGACGACCTCGCGGACTTCTTCATGAAGAATCCGGGGTGCGCGTTCTGGTGCTTCACGACGAAGGCGCCGCGGTGCTATACGGAGGTGGTCTACGAGACGCCCGTCTTCCTCTTCTTCGGCAAAGAGACGAAGGGTCTGCCGGAGGACTTTCTGCGCGCGCATCTCGACCGGTGCGTCCGGATCCCGATGCGGGAGAATCTCCGGAGCCTGAATCTCTCGAATTCCGCCGCCGTGGGCGTCTACGAGGTCCTGAGGCAGCAGGGGTTCCGCGGGCAGCAGCCGCAAAGCGATTATCTGCTGTAAATCAGAGAAGCGGCGCGATGAGATCGAGCGCGGCGCGGAAGAGCTGGGTGAGGAGCTTGGGCTTTTTCGCATCGACCGACTCGCTCGCTTCGATAAGTGCGACGAAATCCCGCTTCACGTCCGGAAGGCAGTCTGGCTTGTACATCCAGAGGCCGCATTCAAAGTGCAGATACAGGCTCCGGTAGTCGAGGTTGACGCTGCCGACGACCGCGTATTCGTCGTCGACGAGGAAGCCCTTCGCGTGGACGAAGCCGGGCTTGTACTCGTAAATCTTTACGCCCTTTGCGAGCAGGTTGGGATAATAGGACTTGGTGGTCTGGTTGATGAGGATCTTGTCCGGGATGCCGGGGGTGACGATCCGCACGTCGACCCCGCTGCGGACCGCGTGGATCAGGGCCTGCTCCATGCGCTCGTCGACGATGAGGTAGGGCGTGGTGATCCAGACATAGCTTCTGGCGTTCTCGATGAGGCCGAGATAGACGTTCTCCCCGACGGGCTCTCCGTCGAGCGGGCTGTCGGTGTAGGGCTGGACGTACCCCGCCCCGTCGACGCCCTCATAAGCGCCCGGGAGAGGGGCATATTCGGCGTAGTCGCCGATCTCGTCGGTCTTCGTGCCGCAGAGATAATCCCACATGGTAAGGAACATGACGGCGAAGCTCCACGAGGCCTCCCCGCGCACCATCACCGCGGTGTCCTTCCAGTAGCCGCAGCGCTTCTCCGTATTGATGTACTCGTCCGCGAGGTTGATGCCGCCGGTGAAGGAGGTGACGCCGTCGATCACGCAGATCTTGCGGTGGTCGCGGTTGTTCTGGCGGGCGAAGAGGAAGGGGACGAACCGCTGGAAGATACGGCAGTCGATCCCCTCGCGGCGGAGCTTTTCATGGAAGTTGCCGGGAATGGCGAGCGCGCATCCGACGTCGTCGTAGATCACGCGCACGTCGACCCCGGCTTTCACTTTTTCAAGAAGGATCTCGTGCACGGCGTCCCACATCTCTCCCTCGCCGATGATGAAGTATTCGAGGAAGATGTAGCGCTGTGCCTTTTTCAGTTCTTCGAGCAGGACGGGAAACATGGCTTCGCCGCTCTCGAAGTATCGGGTCTCGCAGTGCTTCACAGGCGGGCAGAAGGATGTGGTCTTGATGTAACGTGCCTGACGCGCGGCGCCGGGCGCTTCCGCATCGAGCTCCTCCAGCGCGCAGGGTTC
>Ga0129306_1001917_pt1 | contig 20697 bp, 16 predicted proteins | sample P827metagenome_FD_94438 | JGI IMG/M metagenome (GOLD analysis project Ga0129306, IMG submission 94438) | Capybara group fecal microbial communities from Wisconsin, USA - P827 metagenome | ecosystem: Host-associated > Mammals > Digestive system > Large intestine > Fecal | place: USA: Wisconsin... | reverse complement strand
AACAGGCTTGCATGCGTGCTGTCCGAATTCGCGCAGACGAATGACGACCAGATAGCTGAATGGGCGATGTGGCAGCTGAAAAAATACGCGACGCCCGCGCAGCTGCCGTTTCTCTACTCCTGCACAACAAATCCAGTGTTGGGTAAGACGGCCGTCGAGTCTGTTTTGCGGGTCGAGGGAGTGACAAGCAATTCTGTCGCGATCTTGGCGGAATATCTCACAACGACAAACATATTCACGCGCCAGCAGGCGTATTATCGTGCCATTTGCTGCGCAGAATTTATTCACGAAGCATCTGCTGTAAATGTGCCTATTGAGCAGAAGGAAGCAGCATTTTCGGTTGCTAGAAATTTTGCAGCCAATGTGAACACGAGCAATTCTGTCGTCGACAAAGCATTAATTTGCGCGGACATCACCTATCGCTACAGTGCTTGGCGTTTATCGGTGATGCGGGCGGCCTATCCTCGGTGCATTAACGAATATCAGACTAACTACGTAGCAAATGCCATAAGCGAACTTGTCGCCTACCCCGAGGAAAACCTGCCAGATTGATTTCGGTGAAGGCGCGCATATGAGGTCATCCCAGAATGTTTACGTTCTCGTCTCCAACCGCTACGACCACCTTGGGCGCCGCGTGCAGAAGATCACGCCCGAGGCGACGCACACGTACTTCTACGACGGCTGGCTGCTTGTCAAGGAGACGCGGCATCCTGCCGCGTCAAGGTCGCGAAAAGCTCGTGAACAATTGGAGACGCGGCATCCTGCCGCGTCGTAGTCTGGGGGTGACGCGGCGAGACGCCGCATCTCCTTGGGAGAGGACGCGGCTGGAAGCCGCGTCTCCATGGGAGAGACTGCCTCGCAGTGTCTGATGCGGGTGGTTGAGGTGTGCGAAGCATAGGCCGCAGCGGTAGCGGAGGCGTTTTGCAAACCGTCGGAGTTTCATTATGCCGTTTGCCCGCTGCTCGCCCAGTCACATATTGCAATAAGTGTCGTGGGCTGCTTTGCATCGAATCTTCAATTCTTTGGCTCTTCGGAGTTTTTAGTGGAAGAGCATGAGTAAAAACTCCGATGGTTAGGGTTCTCGCTACCGCTTCACTGCTCCGCGCTTTTCAACCACGATCAATTGACTCCATTCATAGTGTTTAGAGCGGCCTTCGGCCGACTTATGCGACGCAGTCGCATACCCAAATACTTCTATCGACATATGCAAAGTCGTTGAGTGGTGCGAAGCTGCGGAGCGGTAGCGGGAGCCCCAACGCTCGGAGTTTCTATTACTTAAAGGCATGCTGTTCCACTAAATTCTTCAATGAACCAATTCTTTCCCGATGAAGAATTATTGACGCGGCTGGAAGCCGCGTCTCCATGGAAGTGGGTGGGGCTGGAAGCCGCGTCTCCATGGAAGTGGATGGTGCTGGAAGCCGCGTCTCCTTGGGGGCGGCGCAGGTGTCGCGGCAAGGCCTGTGTTGCGGTGATGCATGTATACTTCGGTATAATTGAGCTTTGCGGCCCCGTTTGGTACAATAACGGGGTAGTGTTTGCAAAGCCTGTTAATTCCAGAAGAGGAGTGCCATGAAAGGTTATATCGCGACGTTTACCGCAGCTGCGGCGATTGCCGTCTGCGCAGGAGAGCTCAAGGTGTCCGTGCTGCCGGGCGAGGGCTGGTGGGGCGGCGCCACGACATACGGGACGAAGGCGCCGTTCGGACTGAACGCGAAGTCGCATTCGTTCGACATCCGCAAGACGAACGACGCCAACCAGGCCGCGCCCCTGATGCTTTCCACGAAGGGCCGCTGCGTCTGGAGCGACAAGGCCTTCGCCTGCGTCTTCACGAACGGAGTGATGACGTTCACGGGCGACGCGCCGATCGAGCTCACGCAGGAGGGGGCGGACCTCCGCTCGGCGTTTCTCGCCGCCGCGAGGAAGCACTTCCCGGCTAGCGGAAAGACCCCTGACCTTGCGCTTATCGCCAAGCCCCAGTGGAATACATGGGTGGAGCTCTCGTACAACCAGAGCCAGGAGGCCATCCTCGCATACGCGAAGGGAATCGCCGAGAACGGATTCCCCAAGGGCGGCGTGATCATGATAGACGACACGTGGCAGCACGGCTACGGCGTCTGGGACTTCGACCGCCGGCGCTTCTCCGATCCGAAGGCGATGTGCGACGAGCTGCACGCAGAGGGCTTCAAGGTGATGCTCTGGGTCTGTCCCTTCGTGTCGATGGATTCCCCTGGCTACCGCGAGATGGTGCTTGGCACGCTTGACGCGGGGCTCAACTGCGAGAAGGGCGGACTCATCATGACGGGAAAGAAGAATGTATACGGACACGACGTCGCGCAGGCGATGCCGTGGTGGAACGGCGTGAGCGCGTTCGTCGACTTCACGCATCCGCGCGGCGCCGCGTGGTTCGCCCGCCAGCTGAAGCGGCTGCAGAACGACTACGGGGTGGACGGCTTCAAGCTCGACGCAGGCGACATCGAGGAGTATCAGGAGCCGTACGTGACGTATGTCCAGTCCACGCCTTCCGAACTCTGCGAGGCGTACGCGAAGATAGGACTGGAGTTTCCGCTCAACGAATACCGCGCGTGCTTCAAGATGGCCGGGCAGCCCCTCGTGCAGCGTCTCTGCGACAAGCTCCACGACTGGCCGTCGCTGCATCAGCTGATGCCCGACATGATCGCCTGCGGACTCCTCGGGCATCCCTTCGTGTGCCCCGACATGATCGGCGGCGGAAGCTGGATGGCGTTCGCGCCAGACGCGCCGACTCCGCTCGACCAGGAGCTCTTCGTGCGCAGCGCGCAGGTGCATGCGCTCGCGCCGATGATGCAGTTCTCCGCGGCTCCGTGGAGGCTTCTCAAGGGAGAGTACCTCGACGCGGTGCGCGAAGCCGCGAATACGCGCATGAAGCACGTCGACTACATCCTCGAGACGGCGAAGGCCTGCGCGAAGTCCGGCGAGCCCATGCTCAGGGCGATGGAGTACGAGTTCCCGGGGCTCGGCGCGGAGCGCATTACGGACCAGTTCATGCTCGGTCCGAAACTTCTCGTCGCCCCGCAGATCGTCAAGGGCGCGAAGACGCGCAAGGTGTTCGTTCCGACTGGAACATGGCTCGCCGACGACGGAACCGAGGTCGTCGGACCGAAGACGGTCGAGGTAGAAACACCCATAAGCAGGCTGCCGCATTTCGTCCGCAAGTGAAGGCTCTGCGCCTATCGAAGGCCGTTGTAGCCGCCGCGCTTGTCCTTGCTTCTTCGGGCGCAAAAGCCGAGCCTGGCGGCTGGGAACGCGACTGGTACGCGGACGTCTCCGTGTCGTCGTATCTGTATTCGCTCGGAAGCGTCCGCGCGGATCACTCCGTCTGGATGATGGAGGGCGACGTCGTTCAGCGTCTGTCGTCCTTTGGGCACGTCCTTTTCGGATACTGGGCGCTCAGCGACCTCGGCAGGACCGGGGACAGGAGCCATCGGTCGTACGTGTACGAGTCGGATCCGTATCTGCTCTACGGCTACGACTGGGACATTGCCGACGGATGGCTTCTGCGCAACCGCGTCGGAATGATCTGGGTGTTCAACGAGGGATACAGCGTGAAGGAGATCCACCTGATCCGCGAGTGGACGTACATGGGCGAGCTGAGGTCTCCGTGGGCGACGCTGTACGGACAGGTCCGTGCGGTCGACGGACTCGGCACGTACGCGCGAGTCGGGCTTCATCGGTCCTTCGACTTCGCGGGCGGGCTTTTCTCGCTCACGCCGCACGCCGCGCTGCACGGCGGCTCCGCGAGGTGGAACAGGTGCCGCTACGGCGACTTCGCCGAGGGGCGGTCAATCAAGGCGGGACTCGGCACCGTCGAGTACGGCGTCCGTCTCGGCGTTCCGCTCAAGTGGGGCGCGAGCTGGTATGTCGACGTGTGCGGGTACGACGCGATAGACTCCCGCACGCGCACGCAGATACGCGAGCGCCGCCGCCGCGGCTCGACGATGAAGCTCGACGCCTGCTTCGTCGTCTCGGGACTCTGCTGGGAGTTCTGATTCCGCCGCACTCCGCGGCGGATGTGCCGCGGATTTTGCTATAATATCGTCCGAGATGAAACCGACGACAATACCGATGACGAATGCGATCCGCGCGCTGAACGCCGCGAAGGTGCAGTACGAGGCGCGGTGCTATGACTTCACCGAGCACGGGGGGACGATCCAGGCCGCGACCGAGCTGGGGCTCGACCACCACGCGACGATCAAGACGATCATTCTCGAGGACGAGACGAAGAAGCCCTTTGTCTGCCTGATGCACGGCGACCGCGAGATATCGACGAAGAACCTCGCACGTGCGCGCAAGGTGAAGACCGTGCAGACGTGCGCTCCCGAAACGGCCGACCGCCATTCGGGCTACCATGTCGGCGGGACGTCCCCCTTCGGCACGCGCAAGAGAATGACGGTGTATGTGCAGAGGACCATCTACGACCTCCCCGAGATATACATCAACGCCGGACACCGCGGCATACTCGTCGCGATGAATCCGAAGGACCTCGACGTCGTCCTTGCGGGCCTCACGGTTCCCGTCGACGTCGCGATAGAGCAGTGACGGCGCGCGAGAGCCTTACGCGGACAGGGCATTTTTGGTATAATTAACTGAAATGAAAAACACCACTTTGGCTTTTTTGGTTTTCGTGGCCGCGGCTGCGGCTGCGGCGGAGCCGTCCGTGCTTGAAATCGGCTACAAGGCTCCTGAGCAGCGGACGGAGGCTTCGCCGTCCGTTTCGCTGGGTCAGATACTCAGCGAGATGTCGGACAAGTCCGCGAAGACGCCGGCTCAGGATACGGCGGCTGAGCCTGCGGCGGAGAACCCCGAGCCTGTCGCGGAGGCGCCGGCCGTCGAGAAGCCCGCCGTGGAGGAGAAGGTCGTCACCAACATCGTGGAAAAGGTGATTGAAAAGCCTGTGGTGGTGGAGAAGGTCGTCACCAATGTCGTCGAGAAGGTTGTAGAGAAGCCCGTCGTCGAGGAGAAGGTCGTTACGAACGTCGTCGAGAAGGTTGTCGAGAAGCGCGTTGCCGATCCGGAGCTCGAGGCGAAGAACACCGACCTCAGCGAGGACAACGAGCAGCTCAGGAAGGATCTCGCGGAAGAGCGCGCGAAGCTCGCCAAGCTTGAGCGCGCGCTGCCGAAGGAGGCGAAGCAGCTCACCGGGCGTCCGGCGAAGATAACGTCCGACTCCACGATATACAACCGCAAGGAGGGGATCGCGAGCTTCGAGGGACACGTCTACGTCGACGACGAGCAGTACCAGATGCATGCCGACAGGGTATACCTCTTCATGGAGGGGACGAACGAGCTGAAGCGCATCGTGGCGATTGGAAACGTGGCGATGACGAACGAGGCCCGGAGGGCTTACGGCGCGAAGGCGACTTATTCGAAGAAGAACGGACTCGTCGTCCTGTATTCGGGCGACGGAATCACCGCCGAGGTGAGGGACGAGTCGAAGGTGCAGGACCAGATCGTGCGCGGAAAGCGCATCCGCTTCTGGATCGGCACGGAGCAGGTCGAGGTGGACGAAGCGGACCTCACTGGCGCGGCGCCTTCCGGCGGCACCGACTCGCTCAAGAAGGCTCTCGGCAAATAGCGTTCGGGTGCCGAACAGGGACGGCGGCGGCCGTTTTTGGTATACTATACGGCATGAAGGAAAAGATTGTTTTCTGGGTGAAGACCGTTGTCGGCGACTTCGGTTCGAGCCACTGTTCCATGCACGCCGCGGGGCTCACGTACTTCTCTATGCTCGCGCTCGTGCCGCTCCTCTGCGTGCTGCTGTCCGTCGCCAAGCTCTGCGGGGCGGACGACTTCGCGCGGCAGAAGATCAACGAGCAGATCGACGCCATGATCACGAACGTCGAGCGCGGGCAGGAGGACGACCTGGCGCAGGTCGTCGCGCCGGTGAGCGAAGAGGAGCGCGAGCGCAAGCGCATAGCCGCAGAGGAGTTCGCCGCGCAGGCGAGGGAGATATCGAACGGACTTTTCGAGCGCATCGCGCAGTTCGACGTATGGACTTTCGGGTGGATAGGCTTCGGCTTTCTCGTGTGGACCGTCATAAGCGCAATCAGCATGGTGGAGACGAGCTTCAACGAGGTGTTCCACGTCGACAAGGCCCGTCCGGTGTGGAAGCGCGCCTACCTCAACATCTTCACCGCGGTCATCCTGCCGATCTTCGCAATGCTCGCGCTGTCCGTTCCGATACTGAACGTCGCGAAGCAGATCATCGTTGCAACGATGGGCGCGACGTGGCTGACGAAGTGGGTCTCCGACGGGCTCATCTGGTTCCTCGACTCGACGTTCTTCCGCCTCGCGGTCACGCTCGCGTTCGCGACGCTCTCGTTCGCCTACGCGTTCGCCGTGCTGCCGAACAGGAAGGTGCCGTTCCGCGACGCGGTCATCGGCGGATTCGTCACGGCGTTCCTCTTCGGGGCCTGGGTCAAGATATGCGCCGTCGCGCAGGTCGGCATCGCGAAGTCGTCCGCGCTGTACGGCTCATTCGCGTTCCTCCCCATCGTCCTCGCGTGGATGTACATGAGCTGGCAGATCGTCCTCCTCGGCGCGTGCATAACCCACGCGTCGATGGCCGTCAAGGGAGAGAGAAGGGGCAAGTGAAATGAAGATACTGATTACAGGCGGAAAGGGAATGCTCGGGCGGACGCTCCAGAAGGAGCTCGCCGGGAACGAGCTCGTCATCGCGGATCTTCCCGAGTGGGACATCACCGACGCGGACGCGTTCACGGCGAAGACTCTCGCCGAGTCGCCGGACGTCGTGATACACTGCGCGGCGATGACGAAGGTCGACGACTGCGAGGCGAAGCGCGATCTGGCGTTTCGCCTCAACGAGGAGGGGACTCGCAACGTCGCGCTCGCCTGCAAGGCGTCCGGCGCGCGGCTGATCGCCATCTCCACCGACTACGTCTTCTCGGGCGAGCCGCCGCGCGAGCCGTGGGCGTGGAGCGAGACGGACATCCCGCGTCCGCGCACCGTCTACGGTGCGTCGAAGTTCGCGGGCGAGCAGATGATACAGATGATCCTCCCCGACGCCGTGATTCTCCGCATCGCGTGGCTCTACGGCGCGGGCGGACCGAGCTTCGTGCACACGATGGCGAAGCTCGGCGCGCAGGAGGGTTCGGCGCTCAAGGTCGTGAACGACCAGCGCGGCAACCCGACTTCTACGAAGGTCGTGGCGGATGTGATTCGCTTTCTCCTCTCGCATCCTGAAGTTAGCGGAATCGTCCACGGCACGTGCGAGGACCAGTGCACCTGGTACGACCTGACGGTCGAGCTCTTCCGTCTGCTCGGGCTGAAGCGCGAGGTCGTGCCCTGCACGACCGAGGAGTTCCCGCGCCCCGCGCCGCGTCCGCGCAACTCCGCGCTCAAGAAGAGCGTCCTCAACCTGCTCGGATACCGCACGCCGCGCTGGCAGGAAGCGCTCGCGGACTTCGTCGCGGCGGAGTTCGGCAAGTAATCGCGGCGATGTCGAATCTGGAGATCTTCTCATGGTAAAGTTTTTTGTCAAGGTTCTGCTTCAGTTCTTCTTCTGGAAGCCGAAGAAGTGGCGCAAGGGCCTCAAGGCGAAGCTCGAGTCTGCGCTGTACTCTATTGCCGTGCGCCGCCGCGCGAAGTCCTGCGGCAGGGATCTGTACATCCTCGGCCCCGGCGTGAACGTCACGTCGAACACGACTGTTTCCGACGGCGTCGGCTTCGGCAAGGACGTCAAGATATACGGCGACGGGCCGGTCTTCATCGGACGCCGCGCCGTGCTCGCCGAGGATACGCTCGTCTACACGCAGGTGCACGACTACGACCATTCCGACGTGCTTCCCTTCGGCTGGGGCTTCACCTATCCGGAGACGCGAATCGACGACTACGCGTGGCTCGGGGTGAGGTGCATCGTCCTTCCCGGAGCGCACATCGGCGAAGGCGCGGTGGTGCAGGCCGGCAGCGTAGTCATGGGCAACATCCCGCCATGCGCCATCGCGGCCGGTAACCCCGCGAAGGTCATAGGCTGGCGCGACATAGAGCACTACAACAAGCTCAAGGTCGCAGCGGGCGGCAAGCCAGTCGAAATCCCGGGCCGCGGCAGATCGTCCGCGCTTCCCGCGTCCCGTGTCTCAAGTCCAGCCGCCGCCGACTCGCGCCTCACCGACATATTCTGCGGCGTCTTCTCCGTGACGCCCGAGGAGGCCGTCGCGATGAAGTACAAGGAGCATCCGGCGTGGGACTCCGCTGGACAGATGGCGCTCGTCTCGGCGATCGAGCGGGAATACGGATGCGCCCTCGCTCCCGACGAGATATACCGCCTCAGGTCGTACGGCGACGCCATTGACATCCTGACGCCCGGCCGCGGCGCCGCAGAGAGTCGGCCGCTGACTGGGGGAAGCGGCGTCTCGCCGCTTCAGGGACTCGTCTTCAACCTCGACCGCGACGGAATCGCCGTCATCGACGAGGGGCGCGAGGTCACGTACCGCGAGCTCGCCGACTTGTCCGCCGATGCCGTGAAGGGGCTTGAGCCGCACACGGTGAAGGTCGTCGTCAACGGACAGGACCTCGCGACCGTCGCGCTGTTCGTCGGATGCGTGAACTCGGGCGTCGTGCCGCTGATGGTGCCGGCGACGATGGATCCGGCGCTGCTCGCGAACCTCCGCTCCATGTACGAGGGCAGGCCCACTTCGCCGGACCTCGCGCTTCTCCTCACGACGAGCGGTTCGACGGGGAGCCCGAAGCTCGTGCGCATCTCGCGCGCGAACCTGCGCGCGGACAACGAGATGAGCGCGCGGCTATTCGCGCTCGACTCCGCTACGCGGATGACGATGATACTTCCGATATGCTATGCTTGGGGACTTTCCGTCGCGTGCGCGGTGCTGGAGGCTGGCGGCGCCGTTGTGATGACGAGGAAGACGGTCATGGACGCAGAGCTTGCGGACGTGATGATTTCGGCGCGCGCGACGCATCTCGCCGGTGTTCCCTACATGTACGAGGTGCTTGAGCGCTTCCGCTTCTTCGAGCGCGAGTTCCCCTCTCTCAGGGGGCTGCTCGTCTCCGGCGGCGCGCTCGCTCCTGCTCTCAGGCGCAAGTTCGCGGAGGACTCGAAGAAACGCGGGATATCCTTCAGCGAGGGATACGGACAGACCGAGACGACGGGCGTGATGGCGACGATCCGCACCGACCTCCTGCCGGAGCGCATCGGCTCCATCGGAAAGGCCGGAAAGGGCGGGCTGTTCAGAATAGACGACGGCGAGCTCGTCTACGAGGGTCCGATCGTCGCGATGGGTTACGCCGTCTGCGCGGAGGACCTTCTAAAGGGCGACGAGTGGAAGGGCGTCAGGCGCACGGGCGACCTCGCGTCCATAGACGCCGAGGGGTACGTGACGCTTTCCGGACGCGCCTCGCGCTTCCTCAAGATATTCGGCAACCGCGTCTCGCTCGACGAGGTAGAGAATCTCGTCAAGGACTCCTTCGCGGGGTCCGGCTGCGCGGCCACCGGTTTCGACGGCGACCTCAGGGTCTTCGTTGCAGGTGCTGCGGCGGACGAGGTGGAGCGCTTCCTCGTCTCGAAGCTGCACTTCAACGCGACCGTGATGAAAGTGCGCGCGCTGGATTCGATTCCGCTCAACGCGAACGGCAAGACGGACTATCCGAGGCTCAAGTCGATGTAGCAGAATCTGGTCGGGGCCGTTAGACCTTTAGCATCTGCTTTCTGAGTGCGAGCGCGACGGCCTCCGACCTGTTGGCGACGCCGAGGCGGGAGAAGATCGCCGAGAGGTGTTTCTTGACCGTGATTTCCGACAGGCCGAACTGTAGCGCGATGTCCGCGTTCGACTGGCCCTGCGCGACGGACGCCAGTATCTCCAGCTGACGGTCGGTAAGCTTCGACAGTGCCTTGTCCTGCTCGATCTGCTCGAGGAGCCGGGTGGGGACCACCTGGTTTCCTGCGACGACGAAGCGGATCGTGCTGACGAGGTCGAGGTCGACTTTGTCCTTGAGCAGAACGCCCACGGCTCCGTTGGTGACCGCCTTCGCAAGTTCCACCGATGTCCCGTATGTGGTAAGTATCACGGTCCTTATTTCCGGATGCGCCTCGTGGATGAGCCGCGTTGCCTCGCTTCCCAGCATCTCGGGCATCATGAGGTCCATGATGATGACGTCCGGCTTGAGCGAGTCCGCAAGCTCGACGGCCTGGCGTCCGTTCTTCGCCTCTCCGATTATCGTCATGTCCTTTGTGGAGTTTACAAGCGCCGTGATGCCCATGCGCATCAGCATGTGGTCGTCGGCTATCAGGATGCGGATCTTGCTCATGGTTTTCTGACCTCCTGCTTGACTGCGGCCGGAAGCGGAATCGCGACCGTCGCCTTTGTGCCTGCTCCCGGTGCGGAGTCTATCGTAAGGGTTCCGTTAAGCTTTTCGAGGCGGTTGCGGATTCCCTCGATGCCGAAGTGGCCCTGGAGCGGGCCGTTGCAGTTCGCCGGGTCGAATCCGCAGCCGTTGTCCTTCACCGAAAAGAGTATCTGTCCATGCTCGATGCAGCCTGCGATCTTCACCTCCGTGGCGCCTCCGTGGCGGATGGCGTTGCCTGTGAGTTCGCGCACGATCGCGAGGATCGCGTGCGCGGTCGTGTCCTTCAGCCGTCTGCGCGGGATGGCGAACCGTATCGAAACGGAGGCGTCGCTTTCGAGCTGGTCGAGGGTTCTGCGTATCGCCGTGGTGAAGTCCTGCTCCTCCAGCGTGTCGCTTCGGAGGTCGAAGAGGCACTGGCGGAGTTCCGTCCGGCAGGAGTTGAGCATCTTGTGTGCGGTAGCGAGGTACTGCTTCGCGGTCGCGGGGTCCGTGTCGAAGGTAGACGCGCCGACGGCCATATGGCACGCAACGCCAGAGAGCGTCTGCGAGAGCGAGTCGTGGAGCTCCACGGCGAGGCGGGTGCGCTCCTCCGTCTTGAACTCGGCGATTGCATGCGCGACCTGCTTGCGGTAGAGTTCGCGTCCGCGGCGGGAGACGAGGTTCTGCAGGATGCGGTTCCAGATGTAGACGCCGATCAGGGCTGCGAGCAGGACGGATATGACGACCGTTAGGCGCCTCAGAGTCCACCACGACGGACGGCTCAGTACGACGATGTCGGCGGGCGATCGGACAACGAGGGCTATTCCCTTTATTTTTGCGGAGCTGTAGTCCTGCCGTCCCGGGTCGGTGAGCAGGATGCACCGTCCCGTGACCTGGACCTTGCATCCGATCTGGAGGGCATCGATCGCGTCGCGGTTGGATGTCGCGTCCACGGTAATCGACAGGTCGCCGGTTTCCAGGACGAATCGAATATCCTTGTCATCTGCGGCCGGAAGGGTGCGGACGATGCCGCGCGCGCAGATGAGGGCGCCGTGTATCTGGCTGTTAATTGATCGGCATCCGTCTTCGTTCCAGAACGCCGCCGCGGTGCCGACGGCCTTTTCCTCCTCCTTCTCGGCGCGCGGCGCATCCGCCGCGCTCTTCCATCTCGCCGTCGCCAGGTTGATTCGGAAAAGGTCGGTCTCCGGCTGTCCTGCGGCGACGATCGTCATGCCGCATGCGGGGAGCTTCTCGCCGTGCGCGAGTCTCAGGTTCACGATTCGCCCGTCGCTGGTGCGAAGCATGGCCTTGTCGTCCGACCATGTAGCGAGCACCTCTCCGACGGCGGAGCGCTTGGACATCTGCGCGATTTCGTCCGCCGTGAGGTAGAGGCGTTTTTCTATCGGAGGGACGGAGAACGGGTCCTTCGGCGGAGGCGAGAGCACCTCGATGTCGTCTGGGGTGCGCGGGGCGATGTTTGGCCACGCGAATTTCCTGACGCCTCCTACGGTGCGGCGGTAGATGCCCGTCACGCGGATTCTCGCGTCTATGAGATCCTTCCTGTCGCCGAACTCGTCCCGCGTGAACGTGACAGGCACGACGACGTTCCTGTCCTTGAGAAGCAGGATCATGTACCGTAGGTCGATCTCGTCAGGGAACGCGTCTATCACCACGCCCTCGGTGCGGATGGTGAGCAGGTTGTGGGTGCGGGCGTTCATCTCGGAAAGGCGGACGGGCACCGGCTCGGGGCGATTGCCGTGCTGGAGGACGCTTAAGTCGTCGACGAGTGTGTAGGGCTCGTGGTCGCTGCTCATCCGTGCGGCGCCCCGCACCTTGATCGTGTCGCCAGCCTCGGGCTGCGAGTGGTCGAGGGGCCAGTAGAACTGCATGCGTTCGCCTATGTCGTCGGAAAGGACTATCTCGCCAGTCCCCGGCAGGCGCGAGGTGCTGAGAACCTTCCCCGTCACATCGAACGGAACTCTGCGCGGCGTGTCGCTGTCAAAAAAGGCGCTGATCTCCTCAATGGAATGAAAAACCTCCTCGGCCGGGGTGGCGGCCGTTGCGAAGGCAAATGACAGGGCTATCAGCGACACCAGTTTCATTATTGGCAATATTCTACCAAGTTTTAAGCGGCTTGGCTACTATACATAAGTATGTGGTAAATCGTATACTTATGAGTTATTGTCAATTAGGGGAATTATTTTGTAAAATAGGCGCCGAAAGGAAAGAACTCGAAATGCTGTTTCAAAAATCACTTGCGGCCTTGCTCGCCTGTCTCGCCGGCATCGCGTTCGCCGACTCCGTCGATCTGTCGCGCTACAGGTGGGCCGTGGTCGGAGATTCGCTCTCCGATCCCATGCACCCGCAGCCGAACAACGCCGTCGTAAAATACTACCATTTCCTGTCGCGCGACACGGGCATACAGGTCGTCTATACTAACGCCGTCGGCGGGACGGGCTACAAGAAGCCGAGCCCCCAGGGGGCGAAGCCGTTTTCCGAGCGCATCCGGGAAAATCCGATTCCCGCTGACGTCGACATCGTCACGATCTTCGGTTCGGTAAACGACTGGACGATGGCGTATCCCGCCGGAACCGGACAGCCGACTGCGGGGAGTCCGTCGGACAGGTTCCCGACGTCCGACACGCTCTCGGCCTACATGAACGCGGCGATCGATCTCGTGCAGGAGCAGGCGCCGAACGCGAAGCTGGTCCTTGTTGGAAGCCTCTACTACCACGGCGTCAACGCTTGGACGCACTGGAACGCGAACGAGGCTCTGCGGAAGATCGCCGAGGTGCGCGGAATAGAGTTCCACGACTTGCTTTCGGAGAACGCGTCCGATCCGCTCGACTTCCGCCACATCGAGGACGACACGACCGCCGAGGGCTCCTTCGCGCGCAGGTACACGATCGACTGGGCGAACGTCCAGTCGAACGCGAACGCTTCGTTCGGGCACCCCAACAGCAAATACAACGAGGAATGGATCGCGCCGAAGTTTCTGGAGATACTCTCCGCCGCGCTCGGCAACCATACCTCGCGGAGTCATGCGGCGCTCGCCATCGACTAGCGGTGTAGGCGTATGTGAACATGGACTGTGACATTTTGTCACGCCCTGTGTCACACCTCTGTCCCATGTCGCAAAGCATCTAGGGGACAGTCCCCTGTATTTTCCGGGTTTTTGCTATATTTTGGGGGACAGTCCCTGTGTTTTCGGGGGACTGTCCCCATGGTTTGGGAGGGTTGGCACGGTTTCTGCTGATAATTGGCGACGCCCATGGTGGGCGGAAGAAAGTTGAGAGAAAACTATGGCAAAAGTACTTGGAATTGACCTTGGAACGACGAACAGCTGCATGGCCGTCATGGAAGGCGGCGAGGCTACCGTAATTCCCAACAAGGAGGGTGCGCGCACGACTCCCTCGATCGTGGCATTCACGAAGAACGGCGAGATTCTCGTCGGGCAGGCCGCGAAGCGTCAGGCGGTGACGAATCCGCAGTCGACGATCTACTCCATCAAGCGCTTCATCGGGCGCCGCTTCAGCGAGATGGGCGACGAGATCAAGATGGTCCCCTACAAGGTCGTTGCGGCGCCGAACGGCGACGCTGCGGTCGAGGTGGCCGGAAAGGTCTACACGGCGCAGGAGATTTCCGCAATGGTGCTCCGCAAGCTGAAGGAAGACGCTGAGGCGTTCCTCGGCGAGAAGATCACCGAGGCGGTCATCACGGTCCCGGCCTACTTCAACGACCAGCAGCGCCAGGCGACGAAGGACGCGGGCAAGATCGCGGGCCTTGACGTCAAGCGCATCGTTAACGAGCCGACGGCGGCTTCGCTCGCGTACGGCCTCGACAAGAAGAAGAACGAGAAGATCGCGGTCTACGACTTCGGCGGCGGCACGTTCGATATCTCGATCCTCGACATCGGCGACGGCGTGTTCGAGGTGAAGGCGACGAACGGCGACACGCACCTCGGCGGCGACGATCTCGACCAGGCGATCATGACCTGGCTCGCGGACAACTTCAAGAAGGAGAACGGAGTCGACCTTCTCGCCGACACGATGGCGAAGCAGCGCCTGAAGGAGGAGGCCGAGAAGGCGAAGTGCGCGCTCTCGAGCGCGACGAGCTACGACATCAACCTGCCGTTCATCACGATGAACCAGTCCGGTCCGCTGCACCTCACCGCGACGCTGACGCGTCCGATCCTCGAGACGCTGACGATGGACCTCGTGAACCGCACGGCCGAACCGTGCCGCAAGTGCATGTCCGACGCGGAGCTCTCGAACGTCGACGAAGTCGTTCTCGTCGGCGGCCAGACGCGCATGCCGCTCCTCCAGGAGAAGGCGAAGTCGCTCTTCGGCAAGGAGCCGCACAAGGGCGTTAACCCCGACGAGGTCGTCGCGATGGGCGCGGCAATCCAGGGCGGCATCCTGAAGGGCGAGGTGAAGGACGTGCTGCTGCTCGATGTGACGCCGCTCACGCTCGGCATCGAGACGCTCGGCGGCGTGCTGACTCCGCTCATCGAGCGCAACACGACTATTCCTACGAAGAAGTCGCAGGTCTTCTCTACGGCCGCGGACAACCAGCCGGCCGTGACGATCGCGATCTTCCAGGGCGACCGCAAGATGGCGCGCGACAACAAGGCGCTCGGCAACTTCAACCTCGACGGCATTCCGCCGGCTCCGCGCGGCGTCCCGCAGATCGAGGTGACGTTCGACATCGACGCGAACGGCATCCTGAACGTGTCCGCGAAGGACAAGGGCACCGGCAAGGAGCAGAAGATCACGATCACCGCCGCGGGCGGCCTCTCCAAGGAGGAGATCGAGAAGATGCGCAAGGACGCCGAGGCGCACGCTGCGGAGGACGAGAAGCGCCACGCCGAGGTCGAGGAGCGCAACAAGGCCGACGGCCTCGCGTTCCAGGTCGAGAAGACGCTCAAGGACTCCGGCGACAAGATCGCGGCCGACAAGAAGGCGCCGGTCGAATCCGCCCTCAAGGAGCTCAAGGACGCGCTCTCCAAGAACGCCCCGATCGAGGAGATCAAGGCGAAGCAGGAGGCGCTCATGAAGGCGATGGAGCCTGTTGCGCAGGAGATGTACGCCTCTTCGCAGCAGGCCGGCGCGGGCACGCCTCCTCAGGGAGCCGGCACGCCGCCTCCGCAGGACGAGCCCAAGAAGGAGAAGGGCGGAGACGATGTCGTCGACGCGGACTTCACGATGAAATAGTTAGGTGCAAACTAGCAAACTACTTAAAATCAAACCGAAAGGAAAAAACACAAATGAACATCAGACCACTGGGCGATCGCGTTCTCGTTGAGCCGGTCGAGGAGAAGGAGCAGACTGTCGGCGGGATCATCATCCCCGACTCCGCGAAGGAGAAGCCCATGCAGGGCAAGGTTCTCGCGGTCGGCAAGAAGCTCGACAAGGACGGCAAGGAGATCGCTTTCGATGTCAAGAAGGGCGACACGGTGCTTCTGCCCAAGTACGGCGGCACCGAGATCAAGCTCGACGGCAAGAAGCTGCAGCTCGTGAGGGAGGAAGACCTCCTGGGAGTGCTGGAGAAGTAATGGAACGGACGGGGGCGTCCAGACTCCCCCGAACCCCTACAAAAGGAATTGGAGATTAAGAAAATGGCTAAGCAAATCAAGTTCGACGCCGAAGCGCGTCAGAAGATACTCGCAGGCGTCGAGAAGCTCTCGAACGCCGTCACCTCGACGCTCGGTCCGTCCGGACGCAACGTCATCCTCGACAAGAAGTTCGGCTCGCCGCAGATCACCAAGGACGGCGTGACGGTCGCGAAGGAGATCGAGCTGCCCGATCCGTTCGAGAACATGGGTGCCCAGATGGTGAAGGAAGTCGCCTCGAAGACGAACGACGTGGCGGGCGACGGCACGACTACGGCGACGCTGCTCGCGGAGTCGATCTACCGCGAGGGACTCAAGAACCTCACGGCCGGCGCGAACGGCATGGCCCTCAAGCGCGGCATCGACAAGGCGACGGCCGCAGTGGTCGAGGCGATTGCGAAGCAGGCGAAGAAGGTCAAGACCGCCGACGAGATCGCGCAGGTCGCGACGCTCTCCGCGAACGGCGACGAGGAGATCGGCAAGATGATCTCCGAGGCGATGGACAAGGTCGGCAAGGAAGGCACGATCACGGTCGAGGAGGCGAAGACGCTCGAGAGCTCCCTTGACGTCGTCGAGGGAATGCAGTTCGACAAGGGCTACCTCTCGCCGTACTTCGTCACCGATCCCGAGTCGATGGAGTGCGAGCTCGAGAATCCCTTCATCCTCCTCTTCGAGAAGAAGATCTCGAGCCTCCAGGACATGCTTCCGCTCCTCCAGCAGGTCGCGAAGACGGGCCGTCCACTCATGATCATCGCCGAGGATGTCGAGGGCGAGGCGCTCGCGACGCTCGTCGTGAACAAGCTGCGCGGAACGTTCCAGGTCTGCGCCGTCAAGGCCCCTGGCTTCGGCGACCGCAGGAAGGCGATCCTCGAGGACATCGCGATCCTCACGGGCGGCAAGCTCATCAGCGAGGACATCGGCATCAAGCTCGAGAACGTCACCGTCGACATGCTCGGCCGCGCCAAGAAGGTTGTCGTTGACAAGGACAACACGACCGTCGTCGAGGGCCTCGGCAAGTCCGCCGACATCAAGGCCCGCGTCGAGCAGCTCAAGAAGCAGATCGAGGACACGACGTCCGACTACGACCGCGAGAAGCTCCAGGAGCGCCTCGCGAAACTCGCCGGCGGAGTCGCGCTCATCAAGGTCGGCGCCGCGACCGAGGCCGCGATGAAGGAGAAGAAGGACCGCGTCGACGACGCTCTGCATGCGACGCGCGCGGCTGTCGAGGAGGGAATCGTCCCCGGCGGCGGCGTTGCGTACCTGCGCGCCCAGAAGTCCATCGAGACCCTCAAGCTCGAGGGCGACGAGGCGGTCGGCGCGAGCATCATCTCGCGAGCCATCGAGGCGCCTCTCCGCAAGCTCGTCGGCAACGCCGGGCAGGAGGCCGCGCTCGTCATCGCCAACGTCAAGAAGGCGACGGGCACGAACGGCTACAACGTCCGCACTGGCGAGTACGTCGACATGCTCAAGGCCGGCGTCGTCGATCCGGCGAAGGTCACGCGCTCGGCGCTGCAGAACGCGGCGTCCATCGCGGGACTGCTGCTGACGACCGACTGCATGGTCACGGACCTTCCCGAGAAGAAGGAGTCCTGCGGCTGCGGCGGACACGGCGGAGCCGGCGGGATGGACGGCATGATGTAATCTGCCTGAAATCAGCGCAACAGCGAAAGGCGCGACCCTCCGGGGCCGCGCCTTTTCGCATTTTACATTTGCGCAAAGACCACAAATCTTGGGCTGATTATGGTATAATTGAAGAAACATGAAGTTTGATCTGATAGTCGTCACGGCCGCGAACGCGGCGCAGGCAAAGGGATACAGGGCGATGGTCGCGCCGCTGCGCGGACGCATCGCCGACGAAATCGCCGTCGTTCCCGATCCGGGCGGGAAGCGCGTCGGCTCGCTCGGCAGCACGGTGGAGGTGCTGAGGAAGATCGGCGGCCTGCGCGGAAGGCGCGTGCTCGTGTGCCACTCCGGCGGAGACTCCAAGCGGCTCCCCTCGTACGCCGCGATCGGCAAGGCGTTCGTGCCGGTGCCGGACGGTCGGGGCGGCACAGTCTCGCTCTTCGAGCGCATCGTCGCGAACATGGAGCGGCTGCGTCTGAACGGAAGCGGTCTTCTCGTCGTCTGCGGTGACGTCGCGCCGGAGTTCGATTTCGGTTCGTGTGACTTCTCGCGTCCGGGCGTGACAGGCATTGCCTGCCTAGGCGCGCCGTCCGTCGGCTCGCGCCACGGCGTCTATGTGCCAGACTGGGGCCGCGTCGGTGCGCGAGGGAAGTGCGTGACGTGCGAGGTGACGGGTTTTCTCCAGAAACCGTCGCCCGCCGAGGCGAAGGCCGCGGGCGCGGTACGCGGCGGAAAGCTCGCGGTCGACACGGGGATTCTCTGGATCGACCCGAAGACCGCGGCGAAAATGGCGAAGTCCGGCTGGAAGACCGGCGACCTTTACGCCGAGTTCACGCGCGAGCTCGTCTCGGGGTATGCTCCGTTTTCGGTGAATGTCGTCCCAAGGTGCACCTTCTTCCACATCGGCTCAACGCGCGAGCTTCTCGAAAGGCTCGGCGGCGGACGGGAGTGGGTCGAGGCATGCGCGCTGCCGCGCGGAGAGATGAAGCTCGGCGGACGCAACGTCGTGACGTTCGTTCCCGCGGAGTACGGCCCCGTCGAGCTTGCCGAGGGCGAGTGCCTCACGTGCCTGCCGGTCGGAGGGAAGTGGATTCCAATACGCTACCGCGTAGAGGACGACTTCAAGACGGACGGGAAGTGGGAGGCATTGGGCCTTTCGGAGCTTATGGCGCACGCGGACCATTCGAAGCTGCTTGCGCTGAGGGAACCTGACGCATGCGTCGAGGTGGAGCTTCCGCTCAGGATCGACTTCGCCGGCGGATGGAGCGACACGCCTCCGATATGCGTCGAGATGGGCGGAACGGTCCTCAACGCCGCCGTCACGCTCAACGGGGAGCGTCCGGTGAAGGTGCGCGTGCGGCGGCTGCGCGAGCGCGAGGTGAGGGTCGAGAGCGCGGACCTCGGAAAGGCATGCACGATCCGCGACATCGCCGAGATACGCGCGGCGAAGGATCCGTCGGACTGGTGCGCCCTCGTGAAGAGCGCGCTCACGGTCACGGAGTTCTCGTTCGCCTCCGGCGGGCTGGACATAAAGATCTCGGCGGACGTCCCGAAGGGCAGCGGAATGGGCACGAGCTCCATTCTCGGCGCGGCTCTGGTGACGGCCCTGGAGCGCATCGCCGGACGCAAGGCAGACTGGAAGCGCGTGTCGTCGCTCACGCTTGCGCTCGAGAAGGAGATGCAGACGGGCGGCGGATGGCAGGACCAGATCGGCGGGCTCCTCCCGGGCGTCAAGCTCGTGGAGTCCAGGCCGGGCGAGCGGCAGAGTTCGCGCGTGACGCGCCTTTCCCCGCGCGCGGAGGAGGCTCTCGCCGAGTTCCTTTCGCGGCGCGCGCTTCTGTACTTCACCGGCAGGAAGCGCATGGCGCGAAACATCCTCAAGGGCGTGGTGGAGTTCTTCAGGGAGAATCCGGACGACATCGCGCGCGAGATCGTCAAGCGCCTCAAGAGCGACGCCGTGCGCGCGTTCGACGCTGCGGAGGCGGAAGACTGGGATGCGTTCTGCTCTGCCGTCAACGACTACTGGCTCTCGAAGAAGGCGCTCGACCCCGGCAGCACGAACACGCTCGTCGAGCTCATCATCGCGCGCATGGCTCCGTGGATATCCGCTGTGAGCCTGTGCGGGGCGGGAGGGGGCGGATTCATGTTCGTCATCGCGCGCTCCGAGGAGGCGAAGGCGAAGATAAGGGCGACGCTTGAGAATCATCCCCCGATAAGGACCGGACGCTTTTTTGAATTCGAGGTATCGAAGTGAAGACAATTGTAGTTATACCGACATACGATGAGCGCGAGAACGTCTCGCGCATGGCGGAGTCCGTTTGCGCGTCCGACGTTGAGGTCCTCTTCGTTGATGACAACTCCCCCGACGGAACGGGCGAAGCGCTTGACTCGCTCGCGGCGCATTCGCCGCGCGTGCACGTCCTGCACCGCGAGCGCAAGGAGGGTCTCGGACGCGCCTATGTCGCGGGCTTCGCGAAGGCGCTGGAGCTCGGCGCGGATCTCGTCGTGCAGATGGACTGCGACTTCAGCCACGACCCGAAGGATGTTCCGCGCCTCGTCGCGGAATGCGAGGCGGGGGCGGATCTCGTCATAGGCTCGCGCTATGTGCGCGGCGGCTCGACGCCGGGCTGGCCGTTCAAGCGGCGGCTCATCTCCCGCGCGGGGGGAATCTTCATCCGCACCGTCACTGGAATGCCGCTGAGGGATCCGACAGGAGGCTTCAAGTGCTGGCGGAAGACGGCACTCGAGAAGATCGACTTCGCAACCGTAGCGTCCGCGGGGTATTCCTTCCAGCTCGAGATGAACCACAGGGCTTGGAAGGCGGGACTCGTCGTGCGAGAGATTCCGATAGCCTTCACCGACCGCGTCGCGGGATATTCGAAGATCACCGCAGGCATCGCGAAGGAGTCCCTGAAGATCGCCTGGCGCCTCCACCGCTGAACTCGCCGAACTCATAGTTTGCCTTTGCTGTTGGGGTGCAACGATATATTTATGCAGTGCCAAACGTCGCTGCATAGTCTATGTTGTCATGTTTTGCGCTTCGCGGGACCACAAATCTTGGCAGGGGGTTGCGTCGCTCCGCGACGCAACAAGGAAGGGCGTGGAGCAGTTGACTAGAAAGTCATTTT
>Ga0129306_1001915_pt1 | contig 20723 bp, 15 predicted proteins | sample P827metagenome_FD_94438 | JGI IMG/M metagenome (GOLD analysis project Ga0129306, IMG submission 94438) | Capybara group fecal microbial communities from Wisconsin, USA - P827 metagenome | ecosystem: Host-associated > Mammals > Digestive system > Large intestine > Fecal | place: USA: Wisconsin... | reverse complement strand
GGTCGCCCGTCCCCTCTGTCACTTCGTGACATCTCCCCACACTGTGGGGAGTCACCCTTGACCCCGGAATGCCGCCTTCGGCGGTTTTTTATTATTTATTTAAAAGTAAACGCTGTTGCCGTGTGTTTTTTCTATTCAGCGCTTTACAAATCTGTTAAAGTATAGTATAATGATACGTGAGGCTTTTTGTCCATGGCTTCATTCATGGGCGCCTCCCCTCTCTTTCAGTAAGAGCGGGAATCATTTTTATCGGAGGAAAAATTATGTATATTACTTGTCTTGACCTTGAAGGTGTTCTCGTACCTGAGATATGGATCGCTTTTGCTGAAGCAAGCGGCATTCCCGAACTGAAGAAGACTACCCGTGATGAGCCTGATTACGACAAGCTCATGAACTGGCGTTTAGGCATTCTCAAGGAGCACGGTCTCGGTCTGAAAGAAATACAGGACACTATCGCTAAGATCGACCCTATCCCCGGCGCTAAGGAATTCCTTGATGAACTCCGCTCTATCTGTCAGGTCATCATCATCAGCGATACTTTCTCACAGTTCGCTACTCCCCTTATGAAGAAGCTGGGCTGGCCTACTATTTTCTGCAATTCTCTCGAAGTTGCTGAAAGCGGCGAGATCACAGGCTTCAAGATGCGCTGCGAGCAGTCCAAACTCACCACAGTAAAGGCTCTCCAGTCCATCGGCTATGAGACTATCGCAAGCGGCGACAGCTATAACGACCTCGGCATGATAAAGGCAAGCAAGGCCGGATTCCTTTTCAAGAGCACCGACCAGATCAAGGCCGATAACCCACAGCTCCCCGCCTTTGAAACTTACGACGAACTCCTCAACGCTATCAAGGCAGAGATCAGCAAATAAGCAATGCTCTGACTGCATAACCTCGATACGCATAAAGAAGTTTTACGCCATAGTATTTCTGATGTAAGGTCAGAAGTACTATGGCGTTTCTATTGACAGTACAGAGATGATGTGCTATAATTTTTACTGACAAAAATCGGAATTTATATTTGTAGGGGACGCCGCCCTCGGCGTCCCGATAATTGGTGTTGTAGGGGCTGATGCCCACATCAGCCCGATAGATCAACGTGAATGTAGGGGGGGCGATGTGGGCATCGCCCCCTACATTTTCAATTTATCACATATTCGGCAAATTCTGATTTAGCTTAGCAACATAAATATGCACAATGCCCCTGAGTGCTTTGTAACACTCAGGGGCAAAATTTCTATATAGGTATCTGTCTTAAGCAGGCAGGGGCATTATTTATTCCACTGATTTCAGCGACTCGGCCATGTTGATACTTTCAAGCTTTATTTCCATGAAGAGATCAATGATGAAGTTGAACAGGAATGTGAGAACTGCGCTGTAGACGAAGCTTATGGGCTTTATCCTTACGCTGAATTCCACCATATCCACAACTATCTGCGCCATGACGAAGCGGTGGACAAATATTCCCAGCACCAGTCCCACGGCGGTACCGATAGCAGTCAGGGCGATATTCTCACGCAGAACATATGCCGAAGTCTCACGGCGGAAGAATCCCAGCACCTTTATAGTCGCTATCTCACGCACTCTCTCGGTAATGTTGATATTAGTCAGGTTATAGATGACCACGAATGCCAGTCCTGCCGCTGATACAATTACTATCAGCACGATGTAGTCAAGACTGCTCATCATTTTGCTGAGGCGGACTTTCAGATCCTGAAACAGCGTAACTAAGGTGACGTTTCCGTTTTTGGATATCTCCTTAGCCGCTTCGTGCACATCTGCATCTGACGGGAAATCAATATACGCAAAATTCAGCTCCTGCGGAGTTCCCAGCTGTTTTTCAAGAGTTCCGAAAGTCGTGAACACGTAGTTGTAAACATGATTCTCGAAGACGCCTGTGACTTTCAGATGAAGCTCCTTCATTTCCTCATTTCGCAGAACTATCTCGTCGCCTTTTTTTACATTATACCTCTCGGATATGCTGTGGCTGACCACTGCCTCGCCCTCCTGAGGAGGTGAAACTGTTTCGCCGCTTTCGGTGTGGAGATCGAAGTATTTCCCGAAATCCGCATAATCCTCGGGAGCATTAAGGGTGATGCTCTTGACTTTCCTGCCGTAGAGCAGATCCCACGAACCCGTGTACATAGGCAGATATCCGTCTGTATCCTCAGCCAGAAGTTCCCTGACGTTTTCGGGGATATCGCCGTTTTCGGTCTTGAAGCCTGCCTGTGCGTCGGCAGTCTGTATGGTGTCGTACTGCACCTCCGCAAAGCCTGCGATCGAGTCCTTGAGGCCGAATCCCGTAACCAGCAAAGCAGTACAGCCGCTTATGCCGATTATCATCATGAAAAAGCGCTTCTTGTAGCGGAAGATATTTCTTATCGATACCTTGTGGAGAAATTTAAGCTTCTCCCACACAAAAGGAATGTATTCCAGAAGCACCCTCTTGCCTGCTTTCGGCGATTTAGGCCTCATCAGCTGTGCGGCAGTCTCTCTCAGTTCAACACGGCATGATATCCACGTTGTACCTATTGAGCAGAGCAGTGAAGCCGCCAGTGCCGCTGCCGCCATCTTCTTATCGAAAAGGTAGCGCATGGGCAGGTCGAGGTACATCAGCTCATATGTCATCCAGATAACTCTCGGGAAAAGCACCGTTCCTACGGCGAATCCCAGCACACAGCCGATAACTGCGGCAAGCCCCGAATAGAACATGAACTTGCCCATAATTGAAGCCTCGGAGTAGCCCAGCGCCTTCAGAACGCCTGTTTCTGTACGCTGCTCCTCGACCATTCGGCTCATGGTAGTCATGCAGACCAGCGCAGCTACAAGAATGAAAAATACGGGGAATATCCTTGCCACCTGCGCCACTATCTCGGAATCGCTCTCAAAGCAGGCATAGCCGATATTGGTATTGCGTCCCAGCACATAGGTATCGGGCTTTTTCAGCTTGCTCAGTTCCTTTTCCGCATCTGCAAGCTTTGATTCGCCGTCGGATATTTTCTCATTGAACTCCGCAAGGGACGCTTCATAGTCGGCTATTCCCTGTTCAAGCTGTTTGCAGCCCTCATCAAGCTGTGCCTTGCCTGATTCGTAATCTTTCGGAGAAAGCGCTTTTATCTGCTCCAGCTGTTTCGCCTGTTCATCAAGCTGTGACTGTGTATCATCCAGCTGTTTTTTTGCATCATCAAGGGAGGCCTGTCCGTCGGCACGATTTTTCTCAAGTTCAGCCCTGCTGTCGCTGAGTTTCTCATCAGCTTCACTGTAAAGGCTGTCATAGCGCATATCTGCCCTCTCCTGAGCGATATCCTGCCACTGTTCTTCACGTCCGCTCATAAAGTCGTCGTACTCGTCGGAGTATATCACATAGTCCTCATCGAAGCGGATATACGCCTCAGTGTACTGTTCAAGGTCGAAAGCCCCGGGAAGCACGTATATGAATCCCTCGATACTGCCGCTTCCGATGGAGGTAGTACCACGCTCGAAGTTGATATACAGCGAAGAATCGGCAGTTCCCACTACTTTGAGAGTATCCGGGCGGAAAGCTTCTTTAGTCCTGTCGTTATTCTCTGAGGATATTTTTATTTCCTTGCCAAGCCAGTCCCTGTCCTTGCGGTACTCGATTATGCACTCCCCTTCCTTCTCGGGCATACGTCCGCTTTTCAGCTTTATGCCGTTGATATTATCGGTAAGCGAGTGTACTTTGTAGACCTCCTCACGGTTGCCTGCGGAGATAATCACATCAAGGCTGTATGTGCCCTCTGCGTATCGCACGTCTTTTCGTGTGCGGAAGTCCTCTATATCCGCCTCCTCCCAGCCAAGGGTGGAAAGAAGCCTGTAATCGTAAAACTGATTCTCCTGTAGGAAATCATCCACCGTCTGTACCATAGCAGGAGTTGTTACCCTTACGCCGGAAAAGAATCCGACTCCGAGAGCGATAATGGCAAGTATCGCAAAGAAACGTCCGAATGTCCCACGTATCTCACGGAGGGACGATTTTTTTATTGCTGACTTCATGGCGGTCACCACTCAATATCTGCAACGTCAACGATATTATCGTTCATACGTACATCGGCAATAGTTCCGCTTTTTACAGTGATTATGCGGTCTGCCATATCCGCTATCGCCGAGTTGTGGGTAATTACCACAACTGTCATACCGCCCTGTCGGCAGGTGTCCTGCAACAGTTTCAGCACCGCCTTACCGGTAGCGTAGTCAAGTGCACCTGTCGGTTCATCACAGAGAAGAAGCTTCGGATTCTTCGCAAGCGCTCTTGCAATGGCCACTCTCTGCTGTTCGCCGCCCGAAAGCTGTGCAGGGAAATTCCTCATTCGCTCGGAAAGCCCTACCTGTTCGAGGACCTTTGAAGCGTCCATAGGTTCACGGCATATCTGCGCCGCAAGCTCGACATTTTCAAGAGCGGTCAGGTTCTGCACAAGATTGTAGAACTGAAAAACGAATCCCACATCATAGCGGCGGTAAGCGGTAAGCTGTTTCTTGTTCATTGAGGAAATGTCGTTTCCGTCAAGGGTAACAGTGCCGCCTGAAAGTGTGTCCATACCTCCGAGGATATTGAGGATAGTTGTCTTGCCTGCGCCCGATGCACCGACGATAACGCAGAATTCACCTTTATTTATCTGAAAATTTACGTCACGGAGAGCGTGTATCTCCACTTCACCTGTCTTATACACTTTGCTGACATTTTTGAATTCAACATATGCGCTCATAATTTCATCCTTTTTGATTTGATCTGTTCTATTATTATACCATGATATTCCCAAAAATTCAAGCTGACGTCAGCCTGACCACGATCACGTTACGCTCGCAAGCTCGCTTACTCTGTACGTTCAGCTTACTCTGCTTTCGCTCGTTGGTACTTCTTGTATTGTAGGGAACGCCGCCCTCGGCGTTCCACAATTTACGGGCGGATGATATAAAGGGCGCACGGAATGCGCCCCTACAGAAGCATATCTTTGTAGGGAACGCCGCCCTCGGCGTTCCACGATGTTTTTTGGCAGGATGAGGACGGATGATATCAAGGGCGCACACTGTGCGCCCCTACAGATGCGGCTCATGGTAAACGAAGCAAGGACCGCCAAAGGCGGCCCCTACGAATTAATTAGCGGACACCACAATTACACATTAAAAAAGCGGATGACCTTACGTCATCCGCTTTTTATCAGCCTGCAATAGCCATATTTGCTGTCTCTACAGCCTGATTGTATTGTACGTCATTGCCTTCCTGATCATTTTCTACCTGATAATCCGGAGTAAGTCCAACTCCGTCATAGCACTCAGACTTGGCTGTCTTGTACTTTGCCACAGTGAGAACTACCGCACCATCCTCAAACTCTGTAGTTGCCTGCATTACACCCTTGCCGTAGGTCTTTACGCCTACAAGTGATGCCTTTCCGAAATCCTTCAGTGCAGCCGCAAAAAGCTCTGCGGAACTTGCTGTGTTCTCGTTGACCAGCACGACCATCGGAAGATCTATCTCCGATTCGTCGGAGTAAACGATAGTCTCGGAATTTCCGTCCTTGTACTCGGCAGTCGCTATAACTCCCTCGGGAAGAAGCGGATCGAGACAATCCTCAAGAGCGGATATCTGTCCGCCTTCGTTGTCACGTACATCGAAAATAAGCGCCTTTGCTCCGTTTGAGGTAAGTCTTTCCAGAGTTGCCACGAACTGATCGGGAGTATTCTTCTTGAATCCGCTTATCTTGATGTAGCCGATATAGTCGTTTCTCATTTCGCCGCTTACTGTTTCAACTTCGATAGAGCGGCGTGTGAAGGTGTAGTCCTTGTCGATACCCTCACGTCGGATAGTAAGGCTGATGTCGCTTCCCTCAGTGCCTCTCATAGCCTCTACCGACTCATCGAAGCCTGCTGTGATAACATCAACTCCGTTGACGATAGTGATGATATCTCCTACCTTTACGTCTGATTCAGCCACAGGCGAATCGGGAAGTATCTCCTCGATGCTGATATAGCCGCTTTCATCCTTGGCAAGAGTGAGTCCGAGACCAATGAGTTTTCCCTGATCCTCGCTGAGCTCATCCATATATTCATCATCGCTGAGATAACGTGAATACGGGTCATCCAGACCATCTATATAGCCCTTGAGTATTCCGTCATTCAGCTCATTTTCGTCGATATCACCGTAGTAGTGATCCCTTACATAGCTGTCGAGGAGCTGAAGTGAATTGTACTTCTGAGCCTTCTCATTGACGTCCACCACCTTTTCGTTGAAGCTTTTCAGCGAATAGAATGATGTGAGTATAAATGTCACAGCCGATGCGATCGCTATAAGGCATATGGCAAGTCCGAGACTTATCTTTTTATTCATTATATCATCACTTTCCTGAACGCAAATTCGGGCAGCTGTTATACTGCCCTGAATTCGATTATTGTCATTTTACGAAATTAAGCGGATCGACCCACTGATTGTTCACATTCACATCGAAGTGAAGATGTGTACCTGTGGACCATCCTGTGCAGCCTACATAGCCGATGACATCGCCCTTATTGACGTACTGTCCGCTTCTTACGACGATCTCACGCATATGGCCGTATCTGCTGTATGTGGAGCTGTCATGGGATATCTGCACATAGTTGCCGAAATATCCGTTGCATGAACAGGTCTTTACTCCGTTGGTCTTGGGATAATCATGAGTACAGCCGCCTGCTGCGATATCGACGATACCGCTTCTTGCAGCGACTACGGGCTGACCGTAGATACCGTCTGAACTGATATCGATACCCTTGTGGAACTCATCAAACTCTGCTCTGTAGCCGAAGGGACTGGTTATATTTTTGAAGCCCGGAACAGGCCATGTCCAGTCTGATGAATCGTCTACAGGCGGTGCCGTAACTACAGGTGCCGCTGTTGTGGGCGGAACCGTAGCTGCTGCTGTTGTGGTAGTAGTTGGCTGAGTTGTAGGAGCCTGAGTAGGTCTTGCCGTTGGTTCAGTCGCATATGTGACCTTTTCGGAAGTCACTCTCTCAGCCGTAGTTCTTATCACTGTCTGAGCCTCTGTTGCGGCAGGAACGGTAATTTCAGTAACCACGGGAGTTTCGGCAGCTGCGCTTGTGACTGTTCTGCCCTTGCGGCGCATTTCCTCCTCATAGAGCCTCTGCGCTTCCAGAGCATTTTTCCTGTGGGCATCCTCGGACTCTGCATCCAGCCTTTTATTTTCGGCTGCAAGCTCGTCCCTGTTGATGCCGAGCATAAGCTCCTCACGGTCAAGTGAAGCTATCTGCTGCTGACTGCTTGCAATCTTTTCTCCCAGCATCTGCACCTCGGCATTTTTCTCCGCAGCGCTTTCTTCCTGCATACGGATACTCTCCTGAAGCTGAGCCTTCTGCTGAGCCAGATCTGACTTCAGCTGCTCCATGCTGTTTATCTCACCGAGAATATCATCTATGAGCTGCTGATCGTGTTCAGCCACACGGTTGAGCATCTCAACTCTCGAGATCATGTCATAGAAGCTTGATGATCCGATGAGTACGGTTGCGAAATTATCTGTGCTTGAAACATACATCTCACTCAGACGCATTTTGAAGGTCTCCACCTTTGCGGCGATATCCTTTTCCTGCTGCTCTATCTGAACATCTATCTGAGCGATCTTATCCTGAGCTGATGAGATATTATCCGAAAGCTGCTGTATCTCGGCTGTAAGCAGAGCGATATTCTCGCTTATAGCTTCAAGCTGCTGTAAGAGCATATTCTGATACTGCTGCTCACTTGCCTTGCTCTGTTCAAGAGAGCTGAGCTTTACCTCAAGATCGGCGATCTTCTGAGAGTTTGCTTCTCTCTCCTGCTGTATCTCCTCAACTGTTCTTGCTGAAACTGTATTATATGGACGGCTCATCACAGTGACTGCCGTAACAGCGGCACTGATGACGAAAGCCATTATCCTGTTGATATTTTTCATATTAAACTCCGGTTGATCCGAATACTCCTTTCGATACGTTTATGGTGAAACGTAGTTTTCAGGGTCATCGAAACCGCCGTTCTTACGTACTTCAAAGTGGAGATGAGCGCCTGTTGAATAGCCTGTAGAGCCGACATATCCGATGACCTGTCCCTGCTCTACGTACTGTCCTTCGGTAACAGCTACTGACTTCATATGTCCGTAAAGAGTTGTATATGTACCGTCATGATAGATCATAACGTAGTTGCCGTAGCCGCCTCCGCAGCCGCAGCTTCCTGATTTTGCGTAGTCATGCGGACAGCTGCTGCATCCTACATGAACTGTACCTGATCTTGAAGCTACTACCTTAGCGCCGTAGATACCTGCGTCACCGATATCGATACCGTTGTGGCTTCTGCCCCATCTCGGTCCGACACCGCTGGTGATGTAGCTGAATCCCGGAACAGGCCACATGAAGCCTGATGCTCCGACTCTGCCTGCGATGGTATTTGCAGCCTGCTGAGCAGCTTGTTCTGCGGCAGCCTGTTCTGCAGCGGCTTTTTCGGCAGCCTGACGGTCAGCTTCTGCCTGTGCAGCTTCAGCAGCAGCCTGTGCTTCGGCAGCTCTCTGTGCAGCAGCCTGAGCAGCAGCTTCTGCGGCAGCCTTTTCCTCGGCAGCCTTCTTCTCTGCGGCGATACGTGCAGCTTCCTCAGCGGCAGCCTTTTCAGCAGCGGCCTTTTCGGCAGCGATACGTGCAGCTTCTTCGGCGGCAGCCTTTTCAGCGGCTATACGCTCTTCTTCAGCCTTGCGTCTTGCTTCCTCCTCAGCCTTTTTGCGCTGTTCTTCTTCGTAGCGTCTCTGGGCTTCCTCGGCAGCCTTGCGTATCTGCTCCTTGATATTATCCTCTTCCTTGTCGAGTTCAGCATTGATCTGAGCAAGCTCATCCTTGCTCATTGAGAGGAGATTCTCCTCGAATGAGAGTCTCTCGATCTCGCTCTGGGTATGCTGCATCTTGTCGTAGAGAGTTACCATCTCGCCTGCTTTTTCCTCTTTGCTTGCCTGCTGCTGAGCGAGGCTGTTTTCGAGGTTTGCTTTTTCGAGTTCGAGGTTCTGCTTTTCTGTTTCCAGATCAGCTTTGTACTGCTCCATAGTGCTTATCTCGCCGAGAATATCGTTGATGAGCTTCTCGTCGTTGGCAGCTATACGGTTGACCATTTCAACTCGTGAGAGCATATCATAAAAGCTTGCCGAACCTACGATGATAGATGCCAGCTGCTCGTTGCCCGATACATACATGGCGCAGAGTCTTTCCTTGAAGACCTCCACCTTTTCCTCGATGGCTTTCTGCTGGTCAGCTATCTTTACCTCCTGCTCTGCAATAGTCTGGTCGAGAAGCTGTATATTAGTCTCTGCGTTGGTGATATCGCCTGATATCTGATCCAGCTCTGCATTGAGAAGGTCAATGTTTGACTGTATGAAACCGATCTGTTCGTTGAGTACGTTCTGGTACTGCTGTTCCTGGGCTTTATTGCCCTCCAGAGAACCGATCTGTACCTCAAGATCAGCTATTTTCTGTGAATTTGCCTGTCGTTCCTGCTGTATCTCACTGAGAGTCTTAGCGTGAACTGTCTTTCCGCTTTCGTAATTGAAAGCAGCAGTATTTGCAATAAGTGCGATCGACAATGCGCTGCAAGTTACAAAAGAAAGAACTCGTTTTATCATTCTTAATTTTTTCATAGTAATGATGCGGAGTTTATGCCGCATCCTCCTTTCAAAAACTTCCGATTGAGAACGGCATCCACCTCATAATTATGCCGTGGAACAAAAGCCCACGGCATAACTGAAAACTGCCTTTTTACGGCGATTATTACAAGGTGTAAACCTTAAACGTCTATGTGTCTTCTTGTACTGATAACACTGCCCAATGCCCCTATGAGTGCGCCTGCAACGATGTAGGCAACCAATATCTGTATCCTTATCGTGCCAAAGGGGATGATACTTCCGATACCGAAAGTGGACATAAGCATGGACTGACCTATCATCAGGTTGTATATAGCCCTGTAGGCTGCCCATGTGATAAAGAACGCTCCTACGCCTGCCACAAAGCCTGTAACCATTCCTTCAATGAAGAATGGCATACGTATAAAGCCGTTTGTAGCGCCGACGTACTTCATGATCTGTATCTCCTCACGGCGTGAGAACACGCTGGCCTTTGTGGTGTTGGATATGATGATGAGTGATACAACTATCAGGGCGATAACTATAGTTCCTGCCACGAATGTGACAACTCGTCTTAATTCTCTGAGGAACTCTGCTACCTGCGGTGATGATGAAGCGCTCTGTACGCCTGTTATAGCGCCGATCTCTTCTGTTGTATCGGCGATGATATCGTTATTGTTGACTGTTACGCTGAAGCCGTCGGGCATGAAGCTGGCATCGTCGCCGATATAGCCTGTGAAGATCTTCTCGGCGTTAGGAAGGCTTGCTCTCTGTCTTGCAAGAGCGTCTTCCTTTGAGATGAACTCAACAGTATCAACGTTTGCCATTGCTCTTATAGCTTCCTCGGCAGCCTTGTTCTGCTCTTCTGTAGAACCTACCTCCATAATTACGACTATTTCGTTCTGGCTTCCCAGACCTGCTATCATTGAGTTAAGGTTGAGATAGAAAAGAGCTGCCATTCCGACCAGAAGCAGTGATATGAGCACAACGCAGAAAGTTGCGAATGCCATCATCTTATTCTTCCAGATATTTTCAAAGCCCTGATCGGTCAGATATTTAATACCGCTTATTTTCATTTATCTGCGCCTCCTTCGTTATTGCCGGAGGCACCTGCGAACTTCTTGTGTTTTTTCTTTTTATGCTTTTTCCCTGCGGGCTTTTCAGCCTGTGCGGGAGCGATCTCTGCCGCAGTTTCCGTACTTACAGCATCATTTACACTGCTGACGGTCTCAGCGGCTGTTTCGGCTGTTTCAGCCTTTGCCGCCTCAGAGAGCACCTCTGAGATATGAGCTGCCTCAGCCTCCTGCTGAGCTGTTACCTCGGCAAGCTTCTTTTCAGCTTCCTCGATAATAGCCTGAGCCTGTTCACGGATATCCTCAGCTGTCTCCTCGGGCTTATCCTCGGTAATAGCGGAAATGATATCCTCCGGTGTCATATCGTCAAGACTGAGAGGCATATTCTCCTCAGTATTGCTGACAGACGGCTCTTCCACGGCTGTCTCTTCCATAGCTGTCACAGTTTCCTCAGCAGCGGAGTCCACCTGCTGAAGATCCTCTTCATCAATAAACGAACCCACCATAGTCTCCATGGGGAATTCGCCGCCAAGGTCGTCGATCTCGTCAAGCCCCGCCTCAAGCTCCTCAGGGAGCTCTGCAAGGCCTGCGATAACGTTATCGTAAGCGATCTCGCCGTTGGTGATATTGATGATACGTCCGCCGAAATGACGGACAAGGTCATGTTCATGGGTGACCATAAGGATGGTAGTACCCTGATCATTGATACCCTTGAGCAGTTCCACTATCTCGTAGGAAAGCTCGGGGTCGATATTTCCCGTAGGCTCATCGGCAATGATGAGCTGAGGGTCATTGACGAGTGCTCTTGCGATGGCAACACGCTGTTTTTCGCCGCCTGAGAGCTCGTCTGGGTAAGAATTCATTTTATCGTGAAGCCCTACAAGATCAATAACGTAGGGAACACGCTTTTTGATATGCTTAGTTGGTGCGTCTATAACTCTGAGAACAAATGCGATGTTCTCGTAGACTGTCATAGACGGGATAAGTCGGAAATCCTGGAATACGAAGCCGAGAGTACGGCGGAATTCAGGTATCCTTTTCTTTCTGAGTTTGTTGAGGTTATAGCCGTTTACCATTACGCTTCCGCTGGTAGCGTCTATTTCCTTCAGAAGTAGTTTGATCATAGTACTCTTACCCGCACCTGATGAACCTACAACGAAGGCGAAGTCGCCGTCATTGATACGCAGGCTGACGTTGTTGAGAGCGTCAACACCGCTTGAGTAGGTCACGGATACGTTTTTAAGTTCTACCAAAAGATTACACCTACCTTAAAAATTGGCTGTCAAGAAGTGTGCATAGCCACACGAAAGAACTTAGAACTTGACAGGATTTGCAGACAGGTACTTCTTTACCATAAGAGCGATCTTGAAGATAATAGCATGATCGAACTCACGGAGGTCAAGACCTGTAAGCTTCTTGATTTTTTCGAGTCTGTACACGAGAGTATTTCTGTGTACGAAGAGTTTTCTCGATGTCTCTGAAACATTAAGATTGTTCTCGAAGAATTTCTGGATAGTGAAAAGAGTTTCGTGGTCGAGTGACTCAATGCTTCCCACCTTGAATACCTCATGGAGGAATGTCTCACAGAGGGTTGTGGGGAGGTGATAGATAAGTCTTGCGATACCGAGATTATCGTAGCTGACGATGACCTTATCAGTATCGAATACCTTTCCTACCTCAAGAGCCATCTGAGCTTCCTTGAATGAGCGGGCAAGATCCTTGACGCCGACAACGGCTGTACCGATACCAACGTTTACTCTTGTGTAGAATTCGCTGCTGAGTGTGTCAGCGATAGAACGTGCTAGCTTTTCGAGATCCTTTGAATCAACAGTACTCTTCAGCTCCTTGACCAGAACTATATCGCTCTCAGTGATATTGAAAACGAAATCCTTGTTCTTGTCCGGGAAGAGGTTCTGGATAACATCGTAGGCTGAAATGTCATTGGCGGAGATGATCCTGATAAGGAAAACAGCACGGCTGATCTCAGCATTGAAGTGGAGCTCTCTTGCCTTGATGACTATATCGCCGGGGAGTACGTTATCGAGGATGACATTCTTGATGAAGTTGTTTCTGTCATACTTCTCGTCGTAGTACTGCTTGATATTTGAAAGAGTGATAGCGAGAATGCTTGCGTACTTAGCTGCAGCGTCGTCAACGCCCTCTACGAAAACAGCATAGTCAGGCTTTACTCTTGAGCCGAAAGGCTTGTATGTGAAGCCGTCACGGATAAAAATATCGTGAGAATCGCTGAGGTCGAGAGAAACGAACTCATTTGTTGTACCCACACGGGTAAGATCGCTGCAGGCGATGATGGTAGCGGTCTCATCAACAACGCCGATAGTAGCGTCGATGGTGTCACGCATCTGATGAACTAAACCCTGAAATAATCTGTTTGACATATTTTTTACATCCCTTCGTTAGATTTTTTGAACGGACCTTCAAGGAAAGCTGTGCGGAGGAGGATATGCCGCCTCCTCAACATATTACAAATTGTAACACATTCTTCGAGGGAATTTGTTAACAAACTGTGAACTTTCTTCTGAACGGTCACAAACATAGACTTTAATTTTGTCGGTTTTTGTTTTATTTTCACAAAAAGTCGATTTTTCCTGTAACCAATCCGTAACTTTTCAGTACGTTTTGTAATTTTTAATATACCTATATAAATTACCGAGACCTTGTTTTTACATCTTCTCGGGAGCTTCGATATTGAGTATCGTGAGCACGTTTCTCAGTGTCTGACGAACTGCCACACAGAGAAGAAGTCTTGCATTTTTCAGCTCCTCAGTCTCAGCATTCTTTACGCTGCAAGCATCGTAGAAACGATGGAAAAGTGTAGCCAGATCAACAGCATACTTTGTGATCTTTGCAGGATCGTAAGTCTTTGCTGCAAGGTCAACTTCCTTAGGCAGAGAAGCGAGGTGACGGATAAGCTCGATCTCACGGCTGTCTGTAAGAACGCTCAGGTCAGCCTTTTCAGGCACCTTTGTTCCCTCTTCTGCAAGAGCCCTGAGCATACTGCAAATTCTTGCGTGTGCATACTGAACGTAGTAAACAGGGTTCTGTGAGGACTTTTCGATAGCCAGATCAAGGTCGAACTCGAACTGCGAATTTGCCTCACGGAGATTGAAGAAGAAACGTGCTGCATCTATCGGGATCTCGTCAAGGAGAGTTACCAGTGTGATAGCCTTGCCGCTTCTCTTTGAAAGCTTGACTGTCTCGCCGTTGCGAACAAGACGTACCATCTGCATGAGAACAACGTCCAGCTTTGAAGCATCAACTCCGAGAGCAGTGAGTGCAGCCTTCAGACGAGGCACATAGCCGTGATGGTCTGCGCCGAGAACGTTGATAGCCTTGTCGAAGTTACGTGTTACCAGCTTGTTGTAGTGGTAAGCGATATCGGGTACTATATAAGTATAGAGACCATTGCTTCTCTTCAGTACGAAGTCCTTGTCCATGCCGTAATCTGTAGCCCTGAACCATACAGCTCCGTCCTGCTCGTAAGCCTTGCCTGCTTCGATGAGCTTGTCAACGACCAGCTTTGTCTCGTTCTTCTCATGGACTGTGCTCTCTCTAAACCAGTTATCGTAAACGATGCGGTACTTCTTCAGGTCACGCTCAAGGCCTGCGATATTCAGCGGCAGAGCGTAATCAACGAGAGCCTTGCGGCGCTCTTCCTCGCTGACATTCTCAAGAGAATTGCCGTGGAGGTCGAAGTAATTCTTAGCGTGTTCGATGATATCCTGTCCGAGGTAAACATCCTCAGGCATGGGGAAATCCTCGCTGCTGCCATCCTCACCGTAAATGCGTCTGCAAACTTCCTCGGTATCGGCAGCTGATTTGTATATTTCCTGTCCCTTTTCGGAGCAGATGTGCATATAGCGGAGAGAAAGAGATTTTCCGAACTTCCCTATCTGATTGCCTGCGTCGTTGACATAGAACTCACGCTCAGCGTGCCAGCCTGCCCACTGAAGGACGCTTGCCAGGCAGTCGCCGATAGCGCCGCCGCGGGCATTACCGATATGCATAGGTCCTGTAGGGTTTGCGGAAACGAACTCAACAAGCGCTCTTTTGCCTGCGCCTGTATCGGTCTTGCCGTAGTTTTCGCCTTCTTCGAGAACATTCTCCACTACTTCGGAGAACCATTTTCTTCCGAGGAAGAAGTTCATGAATCCGGGGCCTGCTACCTCGGTCTTCTCGAACATAGTTCCTTCCATCTGTACCTTTTCTGTGATGAGTTCAGCTATCTTTCTCGGAGGCATTTTAAATGCCTTTGCACAGACCATTGCTGTATTTGCAGCAAAATCGCCGTGCGACTTATCCGCAGGTATCTCGATAGTGAAATCAGGCATCGGAACGGCAGGTACAACCTGTTCCGCTACAAGAACGCCAAGAGCATCCATTATCATTTCACGGAGCTGAGTTGACGCTTTTTTAATAAGATCTGACATTGGTGTAACGTCCTTTCTATTATCACTCCTGCACTGTCATGATTATCTCGTTATCAGACAGATATGAGGAATTGAGATCAAGTGTATATTTAAGATAAAGTCTGCCATCCTTTGCGATGGTATTATCTATAGCGTGGGTGTAAACTCCTATCTGGAGGTTTCCGTAAGGGGTACCGTACTGACAGAAGTGCTTGCGTCCTATCTCAAGGGAGAGCACCGAATTTGCCGTACCCTCACGGGTTATGGAAGCATTCCTGCCGTTGTCCACTTTGATAGTGGTGACCGAGCCTTCAAATCCTGTAGCTGAGGTATCCTCGTATGATATTATATCCCAGCCGTTCTCACGGATATGCTTCGCCCTGGTCATCAGCTCAGTTTCGCTTTTTTCGTCGTCCTGCCACTGGACACTGGTCAGGGATATCATTACATTCTTTTTCAAGACAAGTCTCCTTTTATATGGATCAGTATGTTCTTTCCGCATTATCTATAGCCTGTTCAAGGAGCATATCAACGAAGTCCTCATGGCTGATGCCCATATGCTCCATCAGTTTCGGGAACACACTGTTCTTGCGGAGTCCGGGAGATGTTCCGATCTTGTTGAGGAGGAGTCTTCCGTCGTCGGTCAGGAAGAAATCCAGTCTCGCCAGTCCCTTGCAGCCCATAGCCTTGTAAGCCTTGACAGCAGTCTCACGGATGGATGCCTGAAGCTCATCGGAAATATCTGCCGGGATCTTCAGTCCGTCGCCTGTGCTCTGGTTTACTTCCGTGGGATCATAGACCCTGTCGGAATCGAGTATCTCTCCTATATAAGTGGAAAAGGGCGTATCATAGCCGAAGACGGCAGCTTCCATCTTGCGTCCGCTGACGTACTTCTCAACGACCACCTTGTTATCGTTGGAGAATGCCACCTTTACAGCTGCGATAAGCTGTGCAAGATCATCAGCCTTGCCTGTGCCTGCGCTGGTGCCGCTCTTTGCCGGCTTGACGATAAGCGGGAATCCCAGCTCTCCTGCTATCTCGTGACAGCGCTTGTCGATCTCGCTTATCTCACGCTGAGTGATTATCCTCCAGTCTGCGGTAGCGATATCATAGTCATCCATAACCATGTGAATGTGTGACTTATCCATGCACGAAGCCGCAGCAAGTACTCCGCATCCCACATAAGGAATGCCTGAAAGATCGAGAAGTCCCTGAATCGTGCCGTCAGCGCCGTGCTTTCCCATGACCACAGGGAACACAACGTCTATCTTTCTTACAACGGCTTCACCGTTCTCGATGAGGATTATGCCTCTGTGAAGCGGATCGGGAGAGATTATAGCCGATGTACAATCGGGGTCCTGTTCCCATTCGCCTGTAGGGATATCCTCCACATCTCCGGGGAAGTACAGCCATCTGCCCTTTCTGGTGATGCCTATGCATATCACTTCATATTTATCTTCGGGAATATTCCTGATGACCTCAGCGGCGGAAGCCAGTGAAAGTTTATGCTCTCTCGAAGTACCGCCAAAAATCACAGCTGCCTTTATCTTTGCCATGTTGTTCTCCTTTGTAATAGTATCGAAAATTGAGTATAGTCATTTTCAAGCATCACTATATTTTATCACATTTCACAAAAAACTGCAAGTATTTTTTGCGAAAATGCAGGATAACACAGTAAATTTCGCAAGTAAGGCGTAACGCAGACAATTTTCCACAGGTATTTTTGTTTATTTTGCCGATTGATTTTCCTTTTTTTGGTACCCTTGTGCACATTGTCCATGGTAATAATGACGAAGCTGCATGACCGGCCAAAAGAAAAAGCCGTTCCCGATATACGGTAAACGGCTCTTTGATTTCGTGATTATTTATCCTTGTGCATTTTTACCCGTGGCGAGATATTGAATTTCATCTCATGCCAATATTCTCATCATCCGGCTGGGGCTTGTCATACTTTATAATGTAGTCCCACAGCTCCTGAACTGTCGTGAAAGCGATGCCAACGTAGCTGTCGGCACATCCGTAGTAAATGGCGATACGGCCTGTCTCCGCATCATGGAGAGTAGCACAGGGGAAGCACACATTCGGCACGAATCCCCTTTCCTCGTACCATTCTTCGGGAGCGAGGATATAGTTTGAACAGCGGTGAAGCACCTTTGAAGGCTCGTTTATATCGAGGATAGCCGCACCAATGCTGTAGACATATCCGTTGCAGGTGTTCACAACTCCGTGGTAAAGCATCAGCCAGCCCTTGTCAGTCTCGATAGGAGCAGCACCTCCGCCTATTTTAAGGTTTTCCCACCAGTTTTCGGAACGTCCCATCACATGGCGGTGGCGTCCCCAGAATTCCATATCCTTGCTTTCGCTGATGAAAATGTCGCCGAAAGCGGTGTGACCGTTGTCACAGGGACGTGAAAGCATTACGAAATTGCCGTTTATCTTTCTCGGGAAAAGCACGGCATTGCGGTTATACGGCAGGAATGGATTCTCCACACGGGTGAACGTCCTGAAATCCTTAGTGACAGCAACTCCGATGGTAGGACCGAACATATCCTGACACCACATTATATAATATGTATCCTCCACCTTGACAAGGCGTGGGTCGTAGGCATATTTCGGCATGAACGGCTCTCCGTTTTTGTCAGTGAAAGGTATCTTCTCAGAATCAAATTCCCAGTGGACAGCGTCCTTGCTTCTGCCTAAATAAATATGCGGGATACCGTCCCTCTGCTCGCCACGGAAAACGCCGATAAAGCCATCCTCATAGGGCAGCACCGCACTGTTAAAGATACGTGCCACATTCGGCAGCGGATTTCTGCCTATAACGGGGTTTTCGCTGTATCTCCACACAGGTGCCGTACAGTCGGCAGGCTTATCCTGCCAAGGCATATTTGAAAGATTATCTCCGATTATTCTGATACCAGCCATAGTCCATCTCCTTTGCTTAACACAAGCTTAATTCCTATGCTTAAATTATACTACAATTAATCGGTTAAGTCAAGCTTAAAATCCAAATTTAAGTAAATTCGTGAAACTGCACTAATTTTCCGCTCATATTTCTACATTCAGAATTTACAGCTATTATGTAGACTTGCATATGCCCATAGTGTATAATTAAGGCAATGCAGTACAAAGCCGTCAGGCGGAATTTGTGCGGTGTTGCCTTAATAAGACCCAAAAGGAGCAGCTATGAAAATAATCAACAGCACTACCCGTCCCATTAATAATATACATTATATATGTATGCATATCGGAGGATCACCTGTCACCTGCTATGTCATAAACGGCAAAGACGGCAGTCTTCTCATTGATACAGGCTTCTACTTCTGCTGTGACAAGCTTCGGGAATGGCTCAGTCAGTTCAATATCCGCCACATTCTCCTCACTCACGCCCATGTTGACCACGACTTCAATGCCGCAAAGCTGAGAAAATCAACAGGTGCGCAGATACTTCTCAGTGAAAAGGATGTCCCACTCATCGGCAATTACCGCAGTCAGCCCGTCAAAGCGACTATGAGGAAGTACCGTCTGCGCAACGTTCAGCAGAATGTGTGCGGAGGCATGAAGCTTTTCAGCACACGCCCCTACTCCCCTGATATAGTAATAAAGCCGCAGGACAGCGGCATCCTCCGCAGTCTCGGCTATGATGCGGATATCGTCCCTCTCCCCGGGCACACCCTCGGCTCTGTGGGGGTTCTGGCGGACGGCGTACTCTACTGCGGCGACGCTTTTACCGCTATATGGGGAAGACCCGACATCACTCCCCATGCTGCTTCTCTCAAGGCTATGCGGCACTCATTAAAGCGCATACTGAAAATATCTCCCCAATGGCTTGCGACAGGTCACGGACTCCCTGTATCCATGGATAAGGCACGGCCTGTTATCATAAATTATCTCAGCGAAAGGAGCCTAATATGAACCTAAGTGAACTGATAAACAACATCAACTCAGGCGCTCTCGATGACAGATTCCGCAGTCTCTACGGCTCGGTCACTCCTCAGCGCATCCGCTTTCTCAGTGCCTGCGAGCGCTTTTCAAGACTTTATCCCGAACAGGACGAAATACAGATTTTCTCCGCTTCCGGACGCACCGAGATAGGCGGCAACCACACCGACCATCAGCACGGATGTGTGCTTGCGGCGGCGGTGAATATGGACATGATAGCTGTTGCTGCCCCTAATGACAGCGGAGTTATACGTTTTTCCTCGGAGCAATGCCCCGAATGCACTGTCAGCACCGATGACCTTGCTGTTCACGAGGATGAAAAAGGCACTACCGCCTCACTGATACGTGGTATCGCCGCAGGTTTTGCAAACATCGGAACCGCAGCAGGCGGACTTGATATCCTTGTTTCATCGGATATCCCGACGGGAAGCGGACTTTCCTCATCGGCGGCTTTTGAAGTCCTCATCGGCACAGTCATCGACTGTATTTACAACGGCGGCGAAGCAGGCGCAGAGAAGATCGCCCGCATCGGACAAGCTGCCGAGAACCTCTACTTCGGCAAGGCAAGCGGCCTTATGGATCAGATGGCAAGCGCTCTCGGCGGCTTGGCGGCCATAGACTTTGAAATTCCCGATTCTCCACGGGCAGACCGCATTGACTTCAGCCTTGAAGATGCAGGCTACTGTATCTGCATCACAGACACGGGAAGCAGTCACGCCGATCTTTCAGATGATTACTCAGCTGTTCCGGCGGAGATGAAGCATATCGCACAGGCCATGGGATACTCAGTTCTCCGTGAGGCGGATGAGGAGGAGTTTTACCGCCTTATCCCCGAACTGAGAAAAGTCTGCTCCGACCGTGAGATACTCCGTGCCGCCCATTTCTTCGCTGAAAACGAAAGAGCCATACTTGAGGCGCAGGCGCTGAGAAACGGCGATACAGAAGAGTTCTTTGAACTTGTAAACGCTTCCGGCGATTCCTCGGCACAGCTTCTCCAGAACCTCTATCCACCGTCCTCTCCGCAGTCTCAGTCCATCCCTCTTGCAATAATGCTGAGCAAGCGCATACTGGGAGGTTCGGGCGCTGTACGTGTTCACGGCGGCGGCTTCGCAGGCACGGTACAGGCTTTCGTCCCCATTTACACAGTCAGGGAGTACATCGACGGAATGGAGCGTGTTTTCGGGAAAGGAAGCTGCCATGTGCTTAGGATAAGAAATGAGGGAGGTATACGTATTATAATGTAAGCCGTTCTCAGATATTAAGGCAACACCGCACAAAACTTGTGCTGAGTATGCGCCGACAGATTTTTCGTCAGATTGTATAGAAATTTCGCAGGCATACTGACGTATGTCAAGGAATTTCTGTGCAAGATGACGGAAAATATGTAAGCAGATTCAGTGCAAAGACGTCAGGCGGGCTTTGTGCGGTGTTGCCTTAAATTTTTTTGATATTTAAGGACTTTTTAATAATTGCCATGATATAATTATATCAATGAAAGGAAAGGTGGCGTATTTACAGTATTACAGCCATATGTTGGTTTGTCAATGATATGAGACAAATTAAATCAAAAAACTTGACCTGAATTAAAGAAAGCCTTGATGTAATCAGAAGGCGACTTCCAATTAAGCGGACGCATAGGGAAATTATTGTAT
>Ga0129306_1001914_pt1 | contig 20745 bp, 14 predicted proteins | sample P827metagenome_FD_94438 | JGI IMG/M metagenome (GOLD analysis project Ga0129306, IMG submission 94438) | Capybara group fecal microbial communities from Wisconsin, USA - P827 metagenome | ecosystem: Host-associated > Mammals > Digestive system > Large intestine > Fecal | place: USA: Wisconsin... | reverse complement strand
GGAGTCAGCTTCCGCTACTATCGTAACTCCTCTTGCAAACGAGCCTGCAAACAAGGCTGACCTGTATAAGGACTTCAACGGTAGCGCCAAGACTTCTTGCGCAGCTGGTTTCCGTTTCGATCCTTCACCTGTTGAGGCTCAGTACACCGCATGCATGAACGTATTCGATGAGTACGGATTCATCCTTGAGAACGGTGGCGTTGCAGCAGCTGATGTTGAGTCTACTATCGAGGCTTATCAGGCAGCTCTTGACGAGGCAGGTTATCAGGACGTTATCGCTGAGTTCACTGCTCAGTATGATGCATGGAAGTAGAGTGAAATTTCACGTTGTGAAATTTAACTCGAACAAATCCCCTCACGGGAATTTGTTCAGGGAATTCGCCCAGCGAATTCTTACATAGGCCAAACAGTTACTATAGAGGGTGTCGCGTATGCGGCACCCTCTTTCTAATGAAACAAATGACGCCTCGCATATATGAATTCCCTTGCTGCGCCCCGACAGTACTCGCTGCGGGAGACATATATGTGAGGCGTCATATTTATGATATAATTAAACATTATGAATATTAAACAGGCAAAACAATACATCAAAGACATCGTTAAGATCTACTTAAAGAAGGATGAGTACGGGGAATACCGTATCCCCGTTGTCAGACAGCGTCCCGTATTCCTGCTGGGAGCTCCCGGAGTTGGTAAGACAGCGATCATGGAGCAGATAGCGGGAGAGCTGGGGATAGCACTCGTGGATTACTCCATGACGCATCATACCAGGCAGTCCGCTCTGGGTCTTCCCTTTATAGTGCATAAGACTTATGACGGCGAGGAGACCGATGTCACCGAGTATACGATGAGTGAGATCATCTCATCGATATATGATGTAATGGAGACGAGCGGTATCAGAGAGGGTATCCTTTTTCTGGATGAGATCAATTGCGTATCGGAGACACTGGCACCCGCCATGCTGCAGTTCCTGCAGTTCAAGGTATTCGGCCGTTATAAGGTCCCCGAGGGATGGGTCATAGTGACCGCCGGCAACCCTCCGGAGTACAACAAATCGGTCCGCGAGTTCGATGTTGTGACATATGACCGTATGAAGTTGATGGAAGTAGAAGCGGATTACTCCGTATGGAAGGAATATGCTTCGGATAAGAGACTTCACGGTGCGGTCCTGGGATATCTGGAGATTAATAAAGAGGATTTCTATCAGATAGATACGACGGTCCGCGGCAGGGGATATGTGACTGCCAGAGGCTGGGAGGATCTCTCGCAGATCTTGAGGCTCTATGAAGAGGAAGGGTTAAAGGTTGACGAGGGGCTGGTCGGACAGTACCTGAGGAATGACAGGATCGTCAGAGAGTTCACGGCATATTATGACCTGTATCTCAGATACGTATCGGAATACCATATGGACGATATCCTCTCGGGTAATGCATCCGAGCAGGCGATGGATAAGGCCCGCAAGGCACAGTTTGATGAGAGACTCTCTATAATAGGAATATTCAGCGACCGAATCCTGGGTATGGTCAAGGATGTGATGGAGGAATCCGCCGCTCTTAAGCAGGTATTCGGATTGCTGAAGTCAGTCAGGGACGGTGAAGTGCCTGTTGCCGATGCACTTAAGAGTGCCCGAGATGCGCGCATACATCTGATAGATACGAGACGTTCATCCGGAGCATATGCCGATGCCGACAAGCGCGTGGATAAGGCAGTGCTGGGATTCCTGTCAGCGGGATGTAAGCGCATGGCAGCCGGAACCTCCGGAGACCGAGAGGCTGATTTCGGAGTACTGCGCGGTATGTTCGAGGAGCGTAAGAGTGCGCTTCAATCTGATGTAACTGCGGTGTCCGAGACATTGGATCATGTATTTGATTTCTGCACGGGTTCATTCGGAGAGGGCAGTGAGCTCGTAATGCTCCTGACCACGCTGACGGTTGATAAGGATTCCGCCGCATATATCTCGACATTCGGACATGAGAGATATGTCGAGCTGAGTAAGCGCCTGATGGTCAATGACACTTCGGATGATCTGATGAACAGGGTTATGGCACTTGATCTGTGATGAGTAGATACATTGAGACCGATACGCCTTCGGGCGTACTCGGATACATGATAAACGAAGATGAAGCAGGGTGCGTGAGTGCATCCGTCAGTTCACACAGAGGCCGGGATGTGGAATTGCATATCCCGGCTTATCTTGATGCGCCGGTTGCAGGAACCACCGATTCAATTCCCGTTACAGTTATAGACAAGAAGGCATTTCTGTCGGACAGATATCTGCACGAGGTGACGGTGCCCGATACTGTTACGCATATAGGAGAGTGGGCCTTTGCGGGCTGCAGGCATTTAAGATCCGTGTCGGTCACGCGCGGTATCGGAGTCGCCAACGGTGCATTTAAGGATTGCACGGACCTGCGCCGTGTGGACCTGCGGGATGGGCAGACCACCTCCGGTCACTCTGACATCGGCTATCTTCTGGCCGCCGTCATCCAGCTGATGGATGACAGATACCTGTTTGACCTGAAGGGAGCAGGCTCACCGGACTGGCTCGCGAACTGGGACATGCGGCTTGATTCCATCATGTCGGAGCCGGACGAAGAAGGATTCTCCGCGCTTCTCGCATGCGGCGAGGAGGACTATGAGGGACGCGATAATACGCTCGACGCCTACCTGACACGCCGGAGGCGCCGTAAGATACGCCTATGTCTGGTCAGACTCATGCACGATCACGGATTGAACGAGGAGCGAAGGGCACGTCTCGGAGCATATCTGTATGAGCACCGGGCCGGCACCGAACATCCCGATGCCTGGCAGGTGGTACTTGATGAGCACGGTGATGAAGAGGAGTACTATGATGCTCTGCGCAGATACGGATGCATCGATGAAAACGCGATCCGCATCATGCTCGATGATATGGGAGATGCCCATGCGGGTATGAAGTCGTATCTGATCAGACTGAGCTCGGAAACAGCGGATGAGGGATTCTTTGATTCGATGGATCTTCTGTAAAGATCTGTGAGACAAAGAGAAGATTAGCATAGGCTAACTCTTTGATTGATAATTAAATGTGCTTGTGTTACATTATTAAATGGTAATCGGACAGATCGATGATCTGATATCTACATATGAGGAGAAAACACATGAATAAAGATCTTAAAGTACTTATGATCCTGGACGGATACGGACTCAGCGAGAGTAAGGAGCACAACGCGGTCGCTGAGGCCAAGACACCCGTCATGGACAAGCTGATGGCTGAATGTCCCTTTGTAAAAGGCTATGCGAGCGGAATGTCGGTAGGACTTCCGGACGGACAGATGGGTAACTCGGAGGTTGGCCACCTGAACATGGGTGCCGGCCGTATCGTATATCAGGAGCTCACCCGTATCACCAAGGAGATCCAGGACGGAACCTTCTTTGAGAACGAAGCACTGCTTGAGGCAGTTGAGAACTGCAAGAAGAACGATTCCGCTTTCCATATGTACGGCCTCGTATCAGACGGCGGAGTACACTCTCATAACACTCACCTCTACGGACTGCTCGAACTCGCCAAGAGGAATGGCCTGAAGAAGGTATATGTACACTGCTTCCTTGACGGCCGTGATACTCCCCCTGCATCAGGCAAGGGCTATGTTGAGGAACTTGAGGCCGAGATGAAGAAGATCGGTGTCGGTGAGATCGCTTCCGTTCACGGCAGATACTATGCAATGGACAGAGATAATAACTATGACCGTGTGGAAAAGGCATACAGAGCCCTGACCGAAGGTAAGGGCGAGTATACCGCTGAGTCCGGCCCTGCAGGCATCCAGGCTTCATATGACCGTGACGAGACCGACGAGTTCGTTAAGCCTACCGTCATAGTTAAGGACGGCAAGCCAGTTGCCACCATACAGGACGGCGATTCGGTGATATTCTTTAACTTCAGACCTGACAGAGCACGTGAGATCACTCACTGCTTCTGCGATGATGAGTTTGATAAGTTTGACAGGGGAGCACGTAAGCAGATCGTATATGTGTGCTTCTCCGATTATGATCCGACGATCCCCAACAAGCTCGTCGCATTCAAGAAGATATCCGTGACCAATACATTCGGAGAGTGGCTGGCAGCAAAGGGTAAGACCCAGGCAAGGATCGCCGAGACAGAGAAGTATGCACACGTTACATTCTTCTTTAACGGCGGAGTTGAGGAGCCCAATCCCGGTGAGGACCGTATCCTCGTTAATTCCCCCAAGGATGTTGCCACTTACGACCTCAAGCCTCAGATGAGCGCATACGAGGTATGTGACAGACTGGTAGAGTGCATCAAGTCGGATAAGTATGATGTGATCATAATCAACTTTGCGAATCCCGACATGGTCGGACATACCGGCGTGGAGAAGGCAGCCATCAAGGCTATCGAGGCAGTTGATGAGTGCGTGGGACGAGCAGTCGAAGCTCTTAAGGAAGTGAACGGAACCATGTTCATCTGTGCCGATCACGGTAATGCAGAGCTTCTTGTGGATCCCGAGACAGGCAATCCTCATACGGCTCATACAACGAATCCCGTTCCCTTCATACTGGTGAATGCGGATCCTAAATACAAGCTTCGTGAGGGCGGCGTACTCGCCGATATCGTTCCCACCCTTATAGAGCTTATGGGAGAGGAGCAGCCTGCCGAGATGACAGGTAAGTCTCTGCTCATACAGTAAGTACGATCTTAAACGATCGTTGTGAGATGATAGAGCTCAGTAATATAACCAAGCATTTTGATGATAAATGTGCGCTGAACAGAGTGAGCGCCTCCTTTAAGGAAGGCGCCGTCAGCGTGATAACAGGTACCTCCGGTAGCGGTAAGTCAACACTTATCCGTATTATCGGAGGTATAATACGCCCTGACAGCGGTGTGGTCATAGTGGATGATATGCCCATCTATGACAATGTCACCACGCAGAAGCGTCTGTTTGTCCTGCCCGAGAAGCCGTATTGCCCGTCTTACGAGTCGGCTTCGGAGCTTGCTCATTTCTACGGATCCATGTACGACGGATTCAGTGAGGATGTCCTGAAGCAGCTCTCCGATAGATACGATCTTCCACTTAAGGGACGCATGCGGGGGCTCCATCCGGATGCCAGGGCGCTCATGATGCTGGCGATGGGAATCTCGGCGTCGACCGCGTATCTGGTATGCGATGATATGTTCACGGCCATGGACCGTGATGTCCGTACCATGGCCTGCGAGATGATCAGTGAAGCCCGCAGGGATATGGGGACTACGTTTGTTGTCGCCGTATCCGATCCTTCCCTTTTGGGTGACCTTCCCGATTATACTTATGAATTGGAAACTGTTCGCGGATAGTAAAAGAAGAATACTGGTAAGCATGTTCTTTGTGGGGCTTATCATCGCATCCTATTGCGGACGGTTGATGATAAGACACACAGGGGTTAACGGTATGCCATTTTATGAGGTGGAGCCGTTTACCCTGATGATAGCCGTGACCACGGGAGTGATAGCCGTAGGCATAGCGTCATACTGGTTTGCCTATCTGCATTCCACCAGACGCACAGATTTCTATCACAGTCTGCCTGTCACGGCGATCGTGCGTTTCCGTACGTTCTATACCGGCTGCCTGCTCGTATATGTCACGGGCCTGATCCTGTCGATCGTATTCAGCCTGCTCTTTGGTATCCCTGTTACCATGATGGATATCAATCTGGCGGCCAGGATCCTCATGGCCGGAGTCCTTACGATACTGTTTTTCGCAACGGTCATGAACATCACCGTATATGCTTTTACCCTGTCGGGTAATATCATCATCGGTCTGCTCATCGATGCCGTGCTTCTGTTCTATATCGATCTCTGGGAGAGAGTGATCGATCTGACATGCGATTTTGCAGCATATTCTTCGTTCTTTGTGACCAAAAGACCTGACATATCGCTCATAGACATATATCTTCATGCCATATATCCTACGGTCAGGAGTGATGTTTCCCTCGGCGTAAGTGCATCGGCCTTCCTGGGTGCCGTGATCAAGCTGCTCATATGGTTTGCGGTGACGTACAGGATGTGCCGCTCGGGCTATCTGAACCGTCCTGCGGAAGCATCGAGGAGTCTGATAGCCTTCTATTCATCGCATCTGCTGATCAAGCTGATGATCGTTGTTCCGGTAGCTCTGCTGATGGGCAACTCCACATATCACAGCTTCTATGCATACAGAGAGACCATGCAGATCATATCCATGATCGTAACTGCAATCGTAGTCTCGATGTTTCTTGAGGCGATATTCAGCCGGAGCCTGAAGCCGGCCCTCAGAAAATGGGGAAGCATCATAGTCTCGCTCATCGTCATCTTTGCGACATTTGGCATAACGAGGATCGTGGAGAACAGGTTTAACGCATATGTGCCCAAATATGACGAACTGGAGAGCTATGCGGTATTCAATCCGCTCGACAGCTATTACTACGGCTTTAATCTGAAATACGATGAGGACGGACACGTATATGATTATCTCGAGCCCAGCGAATACGTTAAGGAACATATGGTCCTTCCCGATGAAAAGGCGATACTTACTCTGGCTGCCAAGTCACAGCAGACAGATTATCATGACATGAGCTCGCCTCTGCCGCTCCATGTCTACTACAGACTTACCTCGGGCGGTTCACGCAGCCGTCAGATATGGGTCGATATGGAGGATGAGGAGAACAGAGCGATGCTCAACCGCATCGTCGGTCCCGCATATTATAAGGAGGGCGTTTGGCAGGCATTCGATCACGACGTCCCCGATGACGCCAATGTGAGCAGTGTGGATTTCCATGATCTGCGCGCGGATGAGTATATCCATCTCGGACAGGGCAGCGGAACGGCCGAGGATATCCTCGAAGTCTGGAGAGATGACATGGTCCTCTATGATTATGACCATATCAGATATGATGAGGTCGCAGCGGAGATAGAGGTTCATTTTGACGGCGGCCTCTACATGTGGGTTCTGCCCGTATACGAGGATATGAGCTTATGGGAAGATCACTGACCGGAGCTGACGAGATACTCGATATCGCCGGGGAGATCATCAGGAACGCCGAGAACAGTGTGATCATGAACCTGCGCTTCCTGGGCGTCGCCATGGCGGCCATCAGGTGGGAGCCCCGCATCGGGAGTACGATGATCGCATGTAACGGATCCGTCTGTTATTATGACCCCGCACTTATCATCCGCAGATTCAGAAACGAACCTAACAGTATCATCAGATGCTATCTGCATGTTCTTTTTCATTTCATTTTTCACCATAACTACGAATATGCCCTGAAAAGAGAAGATATCTGGGACATGGCCTGTGATATAGCCGTGGAGAATATCATCATGGAACTCGGCCTGTATCAGACATCGCTTCGTTCGGATGCGGAGCGAGAGGTCAAGCTTGCCGTTCTTAAGGAACGTGCCGGAGGACTACATGCACAGGCGCTGTACAGGCTCATGCTGGTAGAGGAGCCGTCCGTGCGGGAGACGGAGGAACTTGTGCGTCTGTTCAGGCGCGACGATCACTTCCTGTGGATCCCGGATGAGAAGCTTGAGGTGAGCCTTGAGCAGTGGAAGAAGATATCCGAACGTATCAAGGCCGATCTGAAGAGTTTCTCGAAGGGGCACACTGATTCGGAGAGCCTTAAGGCCGCGCTTGAGGATGCGACCAGGGAACGCGTGGATTATTCTGACTTTCTGCGCAGGTTCATGGTCTCGGGAGAGACGCTTCACGTCAGTGATGATGAGTTTGACTACATATACTACACATACGGCCTGGAGACATACGGCAATATGCCTCTGATAGAGCCGCTTGAGTATGCGGATGTATCGAAGATCAAGGAGTTCGTTATCGCGATCGACACCTCGTCATCATGTAAGGGTGAGCTGGTTGAATCGTTCTTAAGACACACGGTGAGCATCATCAGTGATGCCGATAATTTCTTTAATCAGTACAACGTTCATATCATCCAGTGTGACAGTGAAGTCAGGTCGGATGATGTCGTTCATAACAACGAGGAACTGGAGGCATATATAGCCTCCGCAAAGCTCACCGGATTCGGCTCTACGGACTTCCGTCCGGTGTTCGAGTATGTTGACGATTTGAGGGAAAATGGTGTATTCTGTAACTTAAGGGGGCTTATATATTTCACTGACGGATACGGGGTATATCCGCCCTCCATGCCTGATTATGATACAGCATTTGTCTTTCTGAAAGACGACGGGCAGGCGCCTGAGGTTCCTGACTGGGCCATACGTATAGTACTGGACGAGGAACAGGTGTCAAAGAATGACAACGATTAAGGAATCCGGAGATGCCAGACACTCCTAACGCTAAAATTGAAAACAATCTGAACAATAAGACTGCCGATAAGACAACAGCCAAGCTCAGGATCATGATCATAGCCGGATTCGCGATACTTGTTCCGGTCATGCTTGCTGTTATCATAATGGTATTCTATTTACGCATGGGTCAGGCCATGAAGCAGCAGACAGCTGATATGATCACGAACCTGAACATGCAGATCAAGGTAAGTACGGACAACTCTCTGGAAGTTGTTGAAGGCAATGTTCATATGCTGACTTCCGATGAAGATATCATCTCTTATGCTCCGGCATCGGGGGCCGACAGGGATGCTACCACGGAAGCGCTGATCTCTTCGAAACTTGCCTCATATGCCATCTATTCCAACTATCTCGATTACTGCATAGTATATTCCGACGGGACTACGCTCGGCACGATCTCCGACGGCCTTAAGACCGCGGGAGCGGACCGTCTCTATGCTATTTTGGATAAGGCGCTGAAGAAGACCGGCGGATGGTCCAGTGAGCTCGTTCCCGGCAGGGATTCTGCCATCTTCCTGAGTCGTATCAATGATGTTGCCATAGCGGTAGGTTCGATTCCTACGAAGGATCTGACCACCAGACTGGAAGGCACTCTGTTTATAGACGGTATGGATGTATTTGTGGCGGATAAGTCACTGGTCGTACTGTCCACTACGGACGAGAGTGTTGCTTCCGGCAGTTATCTTAAGACCAATATCAGCCGGCTTGTCGACCGTGTTCATTGCGACACCCAGATAAGCGATAACTACGTTGTTGCTGCTCAGAAGCTTCAGAATGAATGGTACGTGGTGACTGTGGTTCCCAGCGTTGATATACTTACTCCGCTCAAGCATACGATCCGCTATGCGATCATCTTTTCCATCGCATTCTCTCTGATAGCTTTGGGCTATGTTATCTATATGACCCAGAAGATCATCAATTCCGTCAATCAGACCGTGGACAGACTCGATGTCAAGGCACAGACGGATCTGCTGACGGGCCTGGTTAACAAGCGTTCGTTTGAGGAGATCGCAGAGAAGTCACTGCTGTATCCCGAGGATCATGCAAGCTATGCCATGATATTCATGGATATCGATAATTTCAAGGGTGTTAACGACAGATGCGGTCATGATGTAGGAGACCTTGTTCTTAAGAGTTTCGCACATACCATTGACACTGTATTCAGAGAGACGGATGTTAAGGGCCGTCTCGGCGGTGACGAGTTCTGTGTTCTCATGAAGATGACCGAAGAGAACAGAGACCTGCTGATGGATCATATCAATGATGTGTGTCAGAGATTTGTTGAAGCTCTTCACCGCAAGGCTAATTCGGCAAGACAGACACTTCCCGCCGTCACATCGAGTATCGGTGCCGCACTGTGGGAGGGTAGTCCCGAAGGATTTGAGGAACTGTATCATAAAGCGGATACCGCGCTGTACGCATCCAAGAACCGGGGTAAAGATACCTGGTCGATATACGGTCAGGATGATGTTAAGGATTCCATAGAGTAAGAGGCTTATGAATATTACCGAACGAATAAAACAGGATGCCGGATTCTCCAGGGATTCCTTATATCAGAGGACATACATCAACGATTCCAACATCCGCACGGCGTTCTATATGTCATTTATAGTGATCGCCCTGGAAGTGTGGATGGTCATCAGATATGTTATCCAGCGTCCGGGACTGAGTTTTCTCGAGTATTTCGACGGTGAGACGAATTATCTCATTCTCCTGATGGCTTCTCTTATAGTTGCCTTTTTTGCGCTGGAGTATACACGTGAGTTTGAGTCATTCTCGGCGGGACGCATCCTGGCTGTAACAGTCATCATCATAGATGTGATCATGACTGCCAGATACGTGACTGCCAATGCGGGATCTGTCAGTGCGGGAGCATTGATATGGGGAGGCAAGTATCATATCCTGCTTCTTCTGCTTGCGGTATTCTATCTGCTTCGTGAGTCTTTCTCCAAGCTGGAGAAATACAGAGAGGACCGTTACGGACAGGTTCTTATCACGGTATTCAGTCTCATATGTGTGGGATTCGGCATACTGACATCCATATATGATGTCAGCAATGGCAGGCAGATACTGTGCTTTATCACGATGCTCATGTTCGTTGCATGCATGCTGATCTGGAAACCGTATGTTTCGATCCTGCTTCTGGGTGCTGCATTTCTGTATTTCTATTACCGGTGGGATCCGTACCTTAAGCAGCTCGATCCCGGTGACGGTAAGCTGATCAAGGCGGACAGGATCAATTTCTTCATATGCTGGATAGCGCTCGTGATGGTCAGCGTCAGCCTCTACCATCAGCGCAAACAGGAAGCGACCAAGGATGAGGGCTTCATCAATGCGAATGAGCACTTAAGCCGCATCGCCATCGAAGATGAGATGACCGGCATTCACAACATATTCCATTTCAATCAGGAAGCATCGTATGTGCTGAAGGACTGTGACAACGTCAATGAGAAGATGTTCCTCTTCCTGAATATAGAGAACTTTAAGACATACAACGATCAGATCGGATATCAGGCCGGTAATGAATATCTGAAGAAGTTCGCTCATCTGGTAGAGGATACCTTTGCAGGAGATACCGTGGCCAGACTGTCCGACGACCACTTCGTGGTGCTGACCGATGCGAGCGTGGCCGAGGAGAAGACAGAGGCCATACGTGAAGTGATACACCGTACCGCATCCGGAGTGTATATGGAGCTCAAGGTCGGTGCTTACAGACCAGTGGATCAGGACCTCGATCCCAGGATCGCCATAGACTATGCACGTTATGCCTGCGGTCTGACCAAGAACAAATTCAATCTGAACTATCAGGAATACGACGCCAAGGTGGATCAGAGATTTCACATGCGTCAGTATATTGTCAACAATATAGATACCGCCATCAACAACGGATACTTACAGCCGTATTATCAGCCGGTCGTATGGGCAGAGAGCAGAGAGTTCTGCGGAGCCGAGGCTCTGGCCAGATGGATAGATCCGACATACGGTTTCCTTTCTCCGGCAGAGTTCATACCTGTGCTTGAGGATAACAGGCTGATCCATAAGCTCGATGAGCATATTCTCAAGAGTGTATGTAAGGACTTTCGTGACGGGATCAACAAGGGCAAGGATATAACCCCCGTATCCATCAACTTCTCAAGACTGGACTTCGAACTGATGGATGTGCCCGGTAAGCTTGAAGAGGTCACGCGCAAATACGACATAGACAGAAAGTATATCCATGTGGAGATCACCGAGAGTGCTCTGGCAGGGGATGACGGGCTGGTATCCGATGCGATAGACAAGCTTCACGAGCTCGGTTATTCCGTATGGCTGGATGATTTCGGAAGCGGGTATTCATCACTCAACGTGCTGAAGGATTATCAGTTCGATATGATGAAGATCGATATGAAGTTCCTGGACGGCTTCAGCATGGATAACGATGCACCTGTCATACTGGATACCATCATCAAGCTTGCCAATAACCTCAAGATGATGTCTCTGACCGAGGGTGTTGAGACTGCCGAGATAGCAGACTTCCTGACCAGGGCGGGATGCGGCAGACTGCAGGGTTACTACTTCGGTAAGCCTATGCCGCTTGATGATCTCAGGACCATAATCGAAGCCAGAGTAGCTCACGCATAAAAAAAACTTGCACACGAATCATGATGCATATATAATGATTGAAGTGGTTTGAAAACCTCGGTTAAATGGGCCGGGGTTCTTTCAAGGCCAGGATTGTATACAAGTATCCACGGATGTAAAGTGTGAAAAAGGAGGATTTACAAATGTCATACGTAGATGAAGTTTATGAGCGTGTCGTAGCACAGAACCCCGCTCAGCCCGAGTTCCATCAGGCAGTTAAGGAGGTTCTGGAGTCTCTGAGAGTAGTCATCGAGGCTCATGAGGACGAGTATCGTAAGGAAGCTCTTCTTGAGAGACTGACCACTCCCGAGCGTCAGATCCTGTTCAGAGTACCCTGGGTAGATGATAAGGGTCAGGTTCAGGTCAACAACGCCATGAGAGTTCAGTTCAACTCAGCTATCGGCCCCTACAAGGGAGGTTTAAGACTTCATCCCTCAGTTAATATAGGTATCATCAAGTTCCTCGGTTTCGAGCAGATATTCAAGAACTCCCTGACCGGTCTTCCTATCGGCGGCGGCAAGGGTGGTTCCGACTTCGATCCCAAGGGAAAGTCCGATCGTGAGATCATGGCATTCTGCCAGAGCTTCATGACCGAGCTCTACAGACATATCGGTGCTGACACTGATGTACCTGCAGGTGATATCGGTACAGGTGCCCGCGAGATCGGTTTCATGTACGGTCAGTATAAGAGACTTACCGGTCTCTACGAGGGTGTTCTTACAGGTAAGGGCCTTACATACGGCGGATCACTCGCTCGTACCGAGGCTACAGGATACGGACTTCTGTATCTGACCGAAGAGATGCTCAAGTGCAACGGCAAGGACATCGCAGGCAAGACCATCGCCGTATCAGGTGCCGGAAACGTTGCTATCTACGCTATACAGAAAGCTCAGCAGCTCGGTGCTAAGCCCGTGACCTGCTCAGATTCCACAGGCTGGATCTATGATCCCGAGGGGATCGATGTTGAGCTGCTTAAGGAAATCAAGGAAGTTAAGCGTGCACGTCTTACCGAGTATGCTGCTGCACGTCCTTCAGCTCAGTATCATGACAAGGCTGCAGAGGGAACAAATCAGTGGAGTGTTAAGGTTGACATCGCTCTTCCTTGCGCAACTCAGAACGAGCTTAACCTCGATGATGCAAAGACTCTGGTTGCTAACGGCGTATTCGCAGTAGCAGAGGGCGCTAACATGCCTACAACCATGGAAGCTACCGAGTACTTCCAGAAGAACGGCGTGCTGTTCTGCCCCGGCAAGGCATCCAACGCAGGTGGTGTTGCAACATCAGCTCTTGAGATGAGCCAGAACTCCGAGAGACTCTCCTGGACATTCGATGAGGTTGACAAGAAGCTTCAGGGCATCATGGTCAACATCTTCCATAACCTTGACGATGCAGCTAAGAAGTACGGCAAGGAAGGCGACTACGTAGCAGGCGCCAACATCGCCGGCTTCCTCAAGGTTGCAGAGGCTATGAAGGCTCAGGGTGTAGTATAAGGAATATGCTGCATCGCGCTAACTCAATCCTTTATTAGGGTTTTACCTGGGGCTCCCGGATCGGGAGCCCCTTTTTTGTGGTTTTTCTTGACTGTTGCTTCTTAGGATAGTACATTCTTTTCAAAGTTATTCTTTTGGTTTCTTATGCGGACACAGTGCACCGATCTGTCCGCGAAAACCAGCTTATTAAAACGATATTCGCGGTAGTCGCCGGCCTCATTACCGCGAACCGCTGCTGTATCGACCGATATTCGCGGTAGTCGCCGGCCCCATCACCGCGAAGCAACCTAGGAGAGCCCAACAATTCGCGGTACCCCACCGGTCTCCATACCGCGAACCGCTGCCGTATCACCCGATATTCGCGGTAGTCGCCGGCCCCATTACCGCGAAGCAATACATATATCGATTAACAAGGAGGTATTTATGGAAAACTTCAAAAAGCAACTGCAAACACAACTCACAGAGATAGATAATCTCATAGCCAAAGTCGAAAAAAGCCTCGCCAAATCACCCGAAGATCCCCAAGGCGTAGTTAAGATTTCATACACCAGGGGCAAACCCCAGTATTACCTGAGAGCTCCCGGGGAGGAGAAGTTCAAGTATATTCACAAATCTGAAACAGAGACAGTTCGTTCTATCGTACAGCATGACTATGATCTGAATGTCTATAAGAAACTTCAAGTATCACATCGTATTCTGAGCGAGTTTCTCAGAAAATATGATGTCGGGACAATAACACGGGCATATGAAGATCTTGGTCTTGCTCGTAAAAGACTGGTCGATCCCATAATAATCCCTGACGATGAACTGATCCTGCAATGGTATGAGAGATTCAAAACCGAACAGAACGGATTCCGTGATGAACTGCAGTACCGTACGGATCGGGAGGAATATGTACGTTCCAAATCGGAGAAGATCCTTGCTGATACGTTCAACAAACACGGTATCCCTTATGTATATGAACCGATGATCAAACTGAAAAACGGACACACTCTGTTCCCGGACTTCGCTTTGCTTAATGTACGCAAAAGAAAGACCATATATTGGGAGCACTTTGGTCTTATCAATGATTCGGAATACGCACAGAGATCAATGAAGAAAATAGATGAGTATGAGAAAAACGGTTTGATCTGCGGAGATAATCTGATCTTCTCAACCGAATCTCATGAGAGCCCGCTGAACCTGCATCTCATAGAAAACAAGATCAGGTCATTTCTGAAATGATCCTGTAGACGCCGCTCGTCTGCAAATATTGAGCCTTGTTTTGGTTGATAAAAATGCTTCTAATTGCTATAGTCAATCTATGTATAACATTTATTTTGAGATAGCTGCTACCGGTCTTCTCGGTGTGCTTCTCCTATATCTTCATATAGAATATCCCAATGCCTCCGATAGTAACAGATGCTACAGGAAATGGGTCAGATGGATCCTCATCAGTGAGATCCTGGATATCATTACTGCGCGTATGATCGATTATGGGCATCTCATTGATCCTACTCTTAATCTCCTGGTAAATACTTTATATTTCCTGGCAGGTGCATATGCATTCTATTTATTTGCCATGTATATCAATTCCTTCTTCAATAACACGAAGATCGGTCATTATATGCGCATCAATACAGGCGTGTTTTTCTGCTTTGTTACTCTTATGATAATCAATGTGTTTACCGGCTGGGTATTCTTCTTTGATGAAGCCGGACAGTATACACATGGTCCTGTTTATTTCCTCAGTTATCTGGGACAGATCATAGTAGGGGGACTGTCTGCCCTGTTCCTGTGGGTTCTCAGAGACAGATTGGAGAAAAGACAAAAGATCGCCATCCTCATATTCATGATTCTGATCATATCAGGCTTTGTTCTGCAGGCGATATTCTTCCCGAAAGTGCTGTTGAGTTTCTATATGTGCTCTATCGCGGCGTTTACGATGTTGTTCGTCATAGAAACGCCGGATTATATGAGGCTGACACAGACCATGGCTGAGCTTGAGACGCAGCGGGAACGGGCGGATGTAGCCAATCAGGCCAAGAGTAATTTCCTGGCAAATATGTCTCATGAGATTCGTACCCCCATGAATGCCATCATAGGCATGGATGAGATGATCCTCAGAGATACAGAAGATGATCGTGTCAGAAAATATGCGATGAATATCAAGAGTGCAGGCAACACACTGCTGTCCATCATTAATGACATCCTGGACTTAAGCAAGATAGAATCCGGCAAGATGGAGCTTGTCCCTGTGGAATATGACTTTGCTTCTGTTCTCAATGATATCGTGAACATGACCATGAAAAAAGCACAGGACAAAGGGCTGTCCTTCGATCTGGATGTGGATCCCGATATACCTTCCATACTTTACGGGGATGAGATCAGGATCAGACAGATCATTCTGAACCTGACCAACAATGCTATCAAATACACCGAGGAAGGAACGGTCAGAGTTTCCATGACTTTCGACAGGAATACCGATATGCTGATATGCAGTGTGACGGACAGCGGTATGGGTATCCGGAAAGAGGATATAGATAAATTGTTTACTTCATTCCAGAGACTGGACGAGACGCGTAACAGGAATGTCGAAGGAACCGGTCTGGGCCTGAATATAGTTAAGCAGCTGGCTGAGATGATGGACGGGGATATAGCTGTTGAGAGCGAATACGGAAGAGGTTCCACATTTACTGCCAGAGTTATGCAGAAAGTGATTGATGATACCGCTATCGGTAACTATACAGAGCATCTGATCAGAGCAAGGGCTGATATGACAGAGTTTAAGCCCAAACTCATTGCACCCGAGGCCCGGGTTCTGATAGTAGATGATAATGAGATGAACCTTGATGTCATTTCGGGACTGATGCGTGAGACCAGGATGCAGGTGACAACAGCCATGTCAGGACAGGAAGGCATAGATATACTGAAGAAGTCAAAGTATGACCTGATCATGCTCGACCAGATGATGCCAGGTATGTCGGGCATACAGACTCTCTCAATCATCAGACAGGATCATCTGGCAGATAATATACCGATCATAGCTCTGACGGCTGATGCAATAGTCGGCGCCAGGGATTCGTATATCAGGGAGGGCTTCGATGACTATCTGTCCAAGCCGGTCATGTATTCGGAACTCGAGGCGTTGCTTCTAAAGTACATCGATCGTAGTCTGATGCTCAGCGAAGAACAGTGGCAGGAAGAGATGCTGCACCATAAGACCGGTGATAAACCGGTGGTTCTGGTCATAAACGAATCGTCCGAAAAACTCAAGGAACTTAAAGGAATACTTGAACCTGCCTGCGAGGCAGTATGCGTAAAAGACGAAGCAAGTGCCGATAAATATCTGGCTAAGCACAATGTGGCATATATTATTCACGAAAACCGTATGTAATTCTCTCCCTTTATAGTAAAATAGAAAAGTCGTGCATGCATTTCTACTCGCATGACTGATTTCGGTTTATTCAGGAAAAGAAAATGAACATAGGCCCCATAATCAAGACATTTTTAAAGACAACAAAAGGTAAGGTGATTTCCGTGGGAGGAGGCACCGCTGTTGCAGTAGGTATCGGCGCTGCCGTTCTTCTGCAGGGCAGCGGATACCGTTCCATAGCCGTTGAGCAGGTTGTCGGCACAGTCAACGTGGTCGGCGAGCGCAACAACGGTCCTGCATTCGTAGGCGAGAATCTATACAGCGGAGATGATGTATCCGTCATGGATGCATCGGAACTTACGATGTGCATGGACGGTGATAAATACGTATACGCTGATGCCAACACACATTTCATGCTGGAGGCCAGTGATAAGTCCGAAGACTCCCGCATCAAGATCCATCTGGATGCAGGAAGCGAGCTCAATGTACTTGAGAATAAACTGGGAGAGAACGAGACCTACGAGGTAGATACTCCTAACTCCACGATGTCCGTCCGCGGTACGAGATTCAGAGTGACCGTGTATAAGGGGCCTGACGGCCTTATATATACTCTGATGGAAGTAGAGGAAGGCCAGGTTCTCGTTCGCCTTAAGACTACAGACGGCTCTTATAACGGGGTGGAGCAGCTCTTTACTCCGGGTCAGAGTGCATTCATACGCGGTAACAGCAGCTTCTCTGAATTCGTCATGACAGGCATGCTGGACAGCAATGATCTGGAAAACGGTGATGATGATTCCAATAAACTGAAGCTTGCATACGATAACCTCCCCGAGGACGGTATGGAGAGACTTATCGCGCTGCTGGATAAGCTCGAGGCGTCTAAAACCGAGGAATCCGAAGAGGAACCTGAAGAGGAGCCCGTAGAAGAAGTTGAGGAAGAAGAAGGCGATGAAGAAGCCGAGGAGGAGGAATCTGCTCTCGACATACCTCTCGCTGATACGAAGTCCGTATTTGAGCAGATGTATGATGCGGCAGTGACAGGTATCGATCCCGAGACGGGATATCTGATCCTGTCTGACGGGACTCTGTTTGATCCCGCATACTATGCACGTAATAATCCTGATGTAGTAGAGAAGTTCGGCTCAAGTGATGAGGAACTGCTCGCGCATTACCTGATATATGGTAAAGATGAGAAGAGATCTCCGTCCGAGAAGGCTGCAAAAGATAAAGATAAGGAATGGAAGGCATTTGCAAAATTCCTGGAAGATGATGCCGCCGAAAAAGCAAGAGCAGCTGCAGAGGAGGAAGCAAAGAAGAACGCCGTGGTTACATCAAATGAAGAAGGCGATGACGGCAACAACGGCAACGGCGGAGGCGGCACTATCACATATACATTGAATGGTAATGTCGTTCTTGCTAACGGTGTCCCCATAGGTACATACAGTGTTCCGTATATGACATTTACCCAGGGCGGATCGTATACGCTTCCGATAGACCTCGGAAATAATCAGACCGTGACTTATACCAGTATCGACTGGTGGGGATCTACGCAGAATGGTAATTCGATTACGCTCAATGATTCCAGTGCAGATTTCAGCGGAATAGTCAGCTCCATGGGCTCGGGCGCCTCTTATAGTGGCGACATCACGGTTAATGGCGGTAATGTGTCGATTGGAAAGACTGCAGGTAATACTGCATTTACCGGAAGTGCATCGAACACGGATGGTGTATATGATATTCTGACTACCTACGGGCCTGGAACGTATTCATTTGGCAATATTACGATCAACAACCTCGCCTCGCCTTTACCAAATGGTATGTATTCGACTATTACGTATAATAATACTACATATAATACGGCCGGTATAGGATTCAGCCATTCATCAGGTACTACTTATCCGGTAGAAGGATATGTTGAGGATTTAAACAATCCGACTGTTCTCCACCAATTCCTTATAAATCCGGATAAAACGCTGACTATAGGTCCGTAAAAACCTTTGATCTGATCGTATATAAATTCGCAAACCGGAGGAAGAATGCTTCTCCTTCAACAAATGATAATCCTTTTCCTGCTGATGATGGTGGGATTCGGACTTAAGAAAGGCAAACTGATAACCTCAAGCGGAGAGAAGACCCTCTCCGCTGTGGTCGTTAATGTTGCCAATCCTGCGATGGTGCTGGCGGCATCAATAAATAAAGAGAACACGATTCAGGGTATGGAGCTCCTTAGGACATTCGGCCTGATAGTTATCGTGTATGTGATCCTGATAGGACTCGCCTGGGTCCTCACGAGAGTTCTGCGTGTGCCCATCGGACAGCGCGGCACATATCAGAACATGACCGTGTTCTCCAACATCGGTTTCATGGGATTCCCGCTCGTGAGTGCGATGTTCGGGTCTGAGGCGATGCTGTATGCATCACTCTTCGTAATCCCGTATAACGCATTGATATATACCTATGCCTATGTGATGATGGACCGTGACCTCGCTGACATACGCAAGGCTCAGACCACAGTTTCGCCGCAGACTTCGGCCGCCGCGGATGCAGATGCTCCGGACGAGGTTGCACCTCCAACCACAGCTGCTGCCAAGTCGTCCGCCCTGACCACCATACGCAAGATCTTCAACATCGGCGTGATCGCGAGCATCCTGACCATCATCATCTATCTGACACGTGTGCCTGTGCCGAAGTTCATAGAGAGCACGGTATCCCACTTAAGTAACCTGACTGCACCGTTGTCGATGATCGTAATCGGCTCATCGATGGCAGATATGAAGTTTAAGGAGATGTTCACCGATGTCAGACTGCTCATCTACTCGGGACTGAAACTCCTGTTGATCCCGATAGTAGGCGTACTGTTGATCAGGCTCACCGGTGCCGATCCGCTCTTCGTCGGAGTGTGCATGATCATGCTCGGTACTCCCGTAGGAGCCATGACGGCCATGATAGCCCAGACACACGGTTCGAATGCCGAGCTTGCATCAAGAGGCGTGGCTCTGACCACTGTGCTGTCAGTCATCACGCTTCCCATCGTATCCATGATAGTTCTGTAAGTAGGTAGTAATGTTAGATCTTACCCCTGATTACATCCAAGTATATATAGCGTATAACCGCAGTGATGCTTCGCCCGGCGCCAACGGTCTGGGTGCGGGCCTTTATAATGATCTGCAGACGGGTCTTTCAATCGGTATGGGTACAGGGCACGGCTCGGATCCCATCTATAACTATGATGAGATCTATTCACGTCTTCCTGCTTTTCGCAGGGAGCATGTCGATAAGATATCCAATCCCGCGGTGAAGAGCCAGTCGGTCATGGCTTTCGGACTGCTGATCCTGGGCCTTGAGGACATCGGCTTTGATACCTCGGATCCCGGCATCTGGGATGAACTGAAGTACTCGTTTACCGAACACGGTAAGCCGTATTTTGCAGGCAGGAGCGATATTCATTTCTCACTGTCACATACTCAGGGTGCGGTCATGTGCTCGGTATCGGGCGCTGAGACCGGATGCGACATAGACAGCACCAGAAGCAGATCCAGCCTCTACAGTGTAGCCAAGAAAGCATTCACCCCGCGTGAATTATCCTTTTGCATGAGGACACCTACCGTCGGCGAGGATCTGGAGTTCTATGACGGCATATGCATAGATCCGGAGGCATTCTGCCACATCTGGACACGTAAGGAAGCATACTCGAAGTACACCGGCGAGGGACTCGGCGGGATCATGGCAGGTTTCGATATCGACGGTATAGATGCGTATGTGCATTCCGAAGGGCTGGGGCGCTATGTATGGGCGGTCTGCACTCCCGGGAGAGTGACCGTAAATCCTGTGGTAATTTCTCAAACTTAATGCAAATCTGACTTGCAGTAACTTTGGGAAACGAAATCCTTGCAATAAACATGGGAAAGATTAGGCCCCTGTTGTCATTTGACAATAGGGGCTATCTTGTTACT
>Ga0129306_1001913_pt1 | contig 20778 bp, 15 predicted proteins | sample P827metagenome_FD_94438 | JGI IMG/M metagenome (GOLD analysis project Ga0129306, IMG submission 94438) | Capybara group fecal microbial communities from Wisconsin, USA - P827 metagenome | ecosystem: Host-associated > Mammals > Digestive system > Large intestine > Fecal | place: USA: Wisconsin... | reverse complement strand
TGGGTACACCGTCCTTCGTGGTAACTCCCGTTTCAAGTCTTCCATATTGGGCAAAGGTCGTGACCTGACCGCATCCAAACTTGAAGCCACATGGAAGAAACTTCATCCAGTCGCTCCAAGTGTGGTGAAACCCAGTTCTACCATGGGCACCTCTCAGGCTACTGAAAGAAGGCCCATTACTGAACGCAATTCAGGCCGTCAGGATGTTGCCCAGACCAAGCCGGAAGCATCACCTATCTTCAGGAAGATATTGTCTGTTGACGATAAGCGTTATTCCATTGCAATGCCGCTGGAAGCATACACGGCTATGAAGGATTCCATTGAAGTTCCTGACGAGGATGTACCCTTCGAGAACGTCTTGAACGTGGCTATGCTGCTGTTCATGAACTACGTCGATGCCGCCACCACCGTTTCAGAATCGTGTGGCGGAGGAGGAAGCACACCCTCAAACTGGGGCAAGGACAAGGACGAGGATGAATGTGAATGGGCACGACGCTGCGCCCAACATGCCAACTGGCTATGTAAGCCCATGAGCAGGTCTGTAAGAAAACCCAAAGGAATACACCGTTAAAACAAAACCATTATGTCAAATAAGTATAGTAATCTTGTTGAGGAAATCAACAAAAAGGAAGAGATTGTCGAGCAGAAAGACAATCTGGCTGAACAGTTAAGGCAAGTCACCAAGAATGTGAGCGATGTGAAAGAAATCGTTGACAAACTCGCAACTGCCATTGAAGATTTGAAGAAAATCGTGTTAGCCGTCACTGCTGCCAGCAAGAGTACCGACAACGCCGTAACAGCCATCACTAATGCTATTCTTGATAGCCGGAATGTTGTCTTTACGAATAAGCTGGATGATGAGTCGGTCAAACAGTTGCAGACTAAATACGAAACGTATTACAAGGAAGAGGAAAAGCTGTACAGGAAGCATCGCATTGACATTGGTGAGATGCTTGAACAGAACAAAGACAGATGCTATGAGATTATCAACAAGGGCGATGGTGTCTATTTCGGGAGGAAAACCTTCATGCGACTGTACATCGCCTTTTGCTTCTTCTTTGGCATCGTTCTATTGGAGGTTGTATATGGTTTGTTGAAGGTTTTCGGGACGTGGTAAGGAACGAAACATCATTCTACAACCACTTTATAGGCTACAATTTGACTCGTTTTTGCGATATACTTTTGTACATATGTCGTTCCAGTGGTTCTCCCTTGTAAACCACCGTCAACAATAGATGTAACTACATTGTCAGCAAAGAGGAAATAGTCACCGTTTTTGCATGCCAAAGGTTCTCCACCTGCTTGAAGATGAAGAATCTCTGGCTGCAAACGGTAATATGTATATTGTCCCATCTTCGTCATCACGTCAAGAGCATTGTCTGTTAGCCCCAGTATAAACCAGTTGTAATGTCGGTTATATCCAAAGCCATTTGACTGCAAGGTAAGCATACTGCCCATCTGCATATACCACCCGTATGTCATCGTGTCGAAGCCATACGTGAAGTAGTTGTCATACCCCATATAGGTCTTGTCATCGTTGAACGTCAGCAATTCATAGTAACCAGCTTTTACATCTCCCCACAGCCATGCTCCCAACAGCTTGGGTTCTTGCTCCTCTACATTACCCTCACTAAATGTTATACTATCAACTTCGCATATGGGGAAATCACATGTGGATCCGTTTTTATAATGGATTCTTATCGTATTTTGTGCAACACTCTGGATTGAAAAAAATGCCGCAATCAGAATCATGTATTCCCTCAAATCATTCATACACATAAATAGGTTTTCAGAGTCCTATCCCATTAAGTAGTCCCTTTTTGGCTTGTAATACGGCAAACGTGGCATAAACTCCTCTACATTCAATTTTAACCATCCCAGAACGTTCAACCTTTTCAGGATTCTTAGAAGCTTCAACCACAATCTCATTGTCTCTATTTATGGAACATGTTATCCATTCAGGACATTCTATTACCTTCCAATCATCAACATTACATGACACCTTAACCTTTTTAAATTCTCCTCCTTTAGCCTTAAATTTCAAGATATTCTCGTTTACAGAAAGGTTCACTTTAATCGTATCAACTTTCTCTTTCTCCTGGTTGCCAGCTCTGGTAAGGCTGTCTTCTATTTCAACGTTCTTTCCTTTTTTTGAAGTGCCACCCCCGCCTTGGTTGCTTTTCTTTATTAATGTAATAGTATTTTTACAAGTTGCAATTTGTGAAGCACAGAGCTTTTTCTTTGCGTCAGAATCGTAGCAAGTCTGAGCTTTCTGAAAATATGCAATTGCTTGATTTTGAGAAGCAATTGTCATTGTCTGTTGAAACTTTATGGCTTTTGCATATAAGTTATCACAAGAGTTTTGTCCATATGCAGGTACGAACAGAAATACTCCTAATACAATCAAAAATAAATTTTTCATAATCATCTTAGAATTATTTAATTGAATCTTTTCTACTATTATCATTAGAGTTAGCGTCGTTCTTTATTTCATATTTTTTTATATCAATACGATTACTAATATTTGACGCTCTTTTCTTAAACTCTTCACCCACTTCTGGGTCATCACCCTCAAAAAAAGCTGATTTTTCAGTAAAGTTGGAATATGCTAAATATAATTTATATTCTATAGAGTCCTTGATACTTCTTAGAACTGCGATTTTCTTTTTTCCAGCATCTTCGGTTAGTTTGTCGGCTGAAGAAATAGCGTTTAACAGTTCATCGTATGCTTTTATGTAAGCTAATTCGTATCCTTCTTCATGTTTATCACCAATAGCAGTTTGTTGAAGTATTAACTTTTCACTTGTGGATATTCGTTTCATGATAGAATCATTTACATGAACGAGTTTTGCTTGTAAAGCTGCCTCTTTCTCAATTTTCTTATTCTCATTTAACCAATATCCAGCGAGACAACAGCCTGCAATTATAAATAACACAAAGGCGATGACATAATATCTATATTTTTGGAGAAAAGTCTTTTCGTCAAGAAATTGAATACGTTCTCCATGCAATGCTGTTTCCGCATATTTTTCAAGTTGTTCTGCGGTTGGTCTTTCCCACGGATTGGTTTTGAGGCATTTTGTGATAACTTTCTTTAATTGTTCAGAATAATCACCTTTTAAATCAGGAATCTCTGCACCTTTCTTTTGCACCAATCCACCATCATCCCCAAAAGGTGTATCACCTGTTAGCATCTCAAATGTTGTTGCACCTAAAGAGTAGATGTCATTAGCCATTATAGGGGTGTTATCCTTCCCAAATCGCTCTGGTGCCATATATGCAATCGTCCCTGCAGAAGAGAATGCGGAACTCATGCTCTTCCTTAATGTAGATTTCAAATGGGTACTTACTCCGAAGTCAGTAATCATAAAATCACCATTTTCAGCGACCATTATATTATCCGGTTTTATGTCTTGGTGGATTACTGGCGGATTCATGCCGTGAAGCCACGCAAGGCCACTTGCAACATCCCGCAGCAAATGCCAAGCTGTATCCTCTGTGAATTTCCCCACATCCTTCAGAATGCTACCTTTTTTGCAAAAAGGCAATACCAAATATGGCTTCCGTTCAAAAGAGTCATAATAAAGTGGCTTCAACAAATTTTTATGATTAGCATTCACAACAAGAGAAAATTCTCTTGCAAAAACATTTAAGCCTTGATCATCCAAACCGGTTGCAGGTGCATATATTTTTAATGCAACTGGAATATCTGTCTTCGTGTCTTTTGCAAGCCACACTTCTGAAAAGTTTCCTCTTCCCAAGAGTCTTTCCAAGAAATACCTATTGTGAAATAATTTATTTTCCTCCATATTTATTTTACACTAAAGTTTTTCTTTCCTATTAAAGTACCATTATAATAGAACTCAAACCTATAGTTACCTTCTTTCCAATGCCCGGCAGTATTACTTCCCCAGCCACTGAGCCCATAAGAATGAACGCCAGAAGTCATTGTAACGGAGTGTTTGTATGAATAGCCGGACGGTGAACTGCTTCCTGTTGCCAATGTACCAGAAGGTGTGAATAACTTAACATAGATATCGTATGTTCCGGCCGTTCTAACATTTACTGTTATTCTTGGTTTTAAATATCTGGTCTTGAAGTCATATATAGTTTGCTCATAGTCTGTTATTATATTTCCATCCGTATCGACATTGGCAACTTCACATGATGAAAACGAGAAAGGCAACGATGATGTTGAATCATCATCCATTTTATTATAATATTCCTTAATTGTCGAATAGGCATTATCTAATTCCTTCAAGCTTTTATAGAATGTATATTTAAATTCCTCAGCTGAGTGACAGAACAATTCTATAGCTAATGAAACAGACGTTTCTCCCATGATTGCTTTAACGCATCTTACCTTTTTATTAGCCTCATTACAAGATTGAAGAACTAAATTCTTATTTGCATCACTACATTTTAATCCGCTTCTATGAAACTCAATATAGAAAGGAGAACTGTCTGCGATATCAATCCAATAGAGTTCACCTTCTTTTTTAAACGTAAGGCTATTGTCTTCGTCAATCGAAGGAGAGAATCCCTCTTCGCGGATAAATGACATAATTGAGGATCGAAAAGCTTTCTGTTCGGGTGTAAGCTCTCTGGAAAACATTGGCAGTGTAAAAAGACCTATCAATACCAATAATATATTTCTTTTCATAATCTGATATTTTAAATTGTACGACTTGCTTTGTCAACAAAAATCACATTTACAGTCACATTTGAGGGAAGATCTAATGCTTTTCTCATATAAGTTCGCATTTGAGATGAGACCTCACTTAATTTGGATTTCATTTCTTCCTCCATATCATACTTTGAAACCTCCGACAATTTTATTGTTATAACAACACTACTACTTGTACTGGTTACGGACTGAATATAAACTCCATCTGCCACTTTGACAGGGCATTCGCTATCAGCCTTCCTTACAGCACTGCGCCAATCGGAAGAAGAACCTGAATATGAAGAAACAGAACCTGTTCCTTGTGGATTATTCCATTCTCCCTTAGCCTTATTATATGATTGTGTCGCAAGAAGTGAACCGCTTACAGTATAATACTTCCTCGAGATAGGTGTCCCATTGTCATAAGATACAACAATCTTATGAAATCCTGCAGCACAATTTGTTGCCTTCCCTGATTTGTCATACAAAGCGTACAATGTCATGTTGCCTTTTTCATCATATGTGTATTTTTCGAGATGGACACCATTTACTAAGATAGGCTTCCCATCTGTACCGAAATATGCCTCTTCGGTCTTATTGCCATTACCATCGTATTTATATGTAACTTTATGACAGCTATTATTCCCATTCATGGGCTTGTCATGTTCATCAAAATATGCTTGTGAAAGCATATGAGACCTATTGTCATACTCCATTCTTGAAATTGCCCATCCTGTATTGGGATTCAAAATGAAATTTCCATTGCCATCTTGTGCTGCAATATAAACCATATTGTTGTGTTTGTCATATTTGCAAATTCCAACAGGAACCATCTTCTTAGGATCTGTCGGCTTTCCGTCAATTCCGAAGAAGCATTGTTTAATTGTATTGCCGAAAGCATCGTATTCATAAGTTGACGATGCCCAGCCTTCCTTGCCAAGGATTGGTTTGGAATCAGTACCATAATAGAAGGATTTTATCCTATTACCTCTATTATCAAATTCGTTTTTAAGTTTTGCTATTCCTTCGTTTGACGTAAGAGTAAGTTGTGAGTTCTTATTATAATAGCAAACTTCCGTAACTTGATTTCTTGAATTGTATGTACGAGTAGCTTTGTGATAACCATACCTACAATCGGCAGCATTTCCATTACTAAAATAACTCTCTTCAGTACAATTATCAAATTTGTCATATTTGTAATGAGTTTCCACTCTTCCAGCGGCAAGAGTGCCATTTGTGGAAATGGGCTTGTCAACAACAATATTACCTCTCTCGTCACATACATAATCTGTTCCAGCAATGCCATTTACTGTAGTGAGGTTTCCGTTAGCATTGTAAAAGCGTTCAGACTTTATATGTCCATTTGGGTCATAAGTCCTTGTCTTTTTAGCATAACCTCCTATAACTTCACATAAAGTATTTTTGTCGTTAAAAAAAGAACGTTCTATTTCATTGCCAAGATCATCGTATAAGATATTCCATCCCGCTACATTTTCATTACTCTGAACCAATTTGGTGCCATCAGCGTTATAGAAGGATATTTTCGTAGTATTTCCACGCTTGTCGTATTCATAGCGTACTAGACAAATATGATTTTCATCAAATGCAGGGTTCAAATTTACATCTAAAGAAAGCATTTCTGTCTGAAGATTTCTTTCATCATACTTCAAGCGGACACCTGCTTCTCCTTGCTCATTTAAAGTAGGTTTTTTGTCTTTGCCATAATATATTATTTCTATAACATTACCAATAGAGTCATATTTGCAAGTCGTTCCTGCTATTCCACTCGGATCCAAGCATAAATCTCCATGAATGTCATATCTCCATGTTTCAAGGTTATTTCCATATTTATCGTTCGCCATAACAAGCTTGCTGTTTCCTTGTGATGTCTCACAGACTTTACCATCGGGGTCAAAAAACTCTTGTTCAATAAAGAAACCATTTTCATCACATTTAGCTGTATATCCAGCATAACCTGCTGAAGCCACGAAAATAGGGGTTTTATCTGTGCCTAAATAAGTTTGTTTCACAATAAAGCCTCTGTCATCGTACTCTGTAATTGCACCTGCTATCCCATTCTTTTTAGGCAACATGAGTTCTCCATTGCCATCTTTATGGTATATTGTAATGACATTGCCGTTATCATCATACTCCATCTCGTAGATACCGACACCATCGGAATCGTCATATGCTGGCTGTCCGTCAACAGTATAATACTCTGCACGAATCCAATTGTCCTTGCTGTCGTAATAGAATTTCTTAATACCTAATCCCCACTTTGTAGACTGCGGTTCATCATTCTTTCCAATATAGTGTATTTCAGAAATACGACCTTTGGAGTCATATGTCATCGTCCGTCCATAAATGTTATTGTCATCATTGACGACAGAATTATCCAATCCCGCATATTTTACACGTGTTACGCATCCATCTTCATTATAATCTAATAACCAACGTGTTATCTTCCCTTTTTGCGAACTGTTGTCTTCTAACATACGTCCATATCCAACTGTTTGAGCAGCTAAAGCTCTTTCTGTATTGTGCTGATCGTCATATTGGAATGACATAGTTGTAAGATTTTCATTAAATGCTTTAACATATAACACTTTGCCACTATTGTCACGAACTTTTATACGACTAACCTTCCCTTCTGATGTATAGTAGATATCTTGATCAAGAGGACGCTCATTTCGTTCTGACTCGTTGTCTGGAATAAAAACACCTAAGCTGTTAACATGCGAAACACGACGAACCTTACCTTGTTTAAATTCAAAGCGGTAAAGTCTGTGCATATGCTTAGCATCCCACGAGCTTACGCGCCCAACACCTTCTGGAACACCCCACACCTCAACATAATCTTTGTAATAGTAAGTTTTTGTCCGATTATAGTCCCAGAAGAATATTCCCAAGCACATCAAAATAGAAGCAACAGCTGTGGCAATTATCGCAAACGTTTTCTTCTGTGATGGTTTTGTCCATGAACCAGTTTCCCAGTATAACTCAATTTTCTGCCTAATTTCATTGGCCTTAATTCGATGACTAGGATCTTGGACTAGGCATGACATAATCATGCTTTTAACTTCTGGCTGCAATTTCAAGGGAAGTTCCGGAAGAGGTTCTCCCTGAGCTTGAAGAAGGCCACCATGCTCACCATAAGGCGGATTGTTCGTAAGTAATTCAACAGCACTGGCTCCTAACGACCAAATATCACTAGCCGGCAATGTTAAGCCTTCATAACGTTCTGGAGCCATATAGCGCCGAGTTCCTCCAGACATTCCATTTGTATCATAGACATCCCCCGTAGAAGTAACGCTTATACCAAAATCAGTGACCATAAAGTTGCAATTATCATCCAACATAATGTTGTCAGGCTTTATATCCTGATGGATGATATTGTGATCATGAAGATACTCTAATCCTGCTGCAACATCATGTAGGAATTTCAAAATGTCATCTTCCTCCATTCTTCCCGCCATACTAGTACAACTACCATTCTCACAATACTGCATAACCAGATAAGGTCTTCCTTGGAAAATGTCATAGCCAGTAGGAGGGAGCAGGTTGGATTGTTTCATATTGAACACAATCGTAAATTGTGTTTCAAAATTCTGGAGTCCGACAGAGCTCAAATCTGAGTTCTCATCAAAAATCTTTAGAGCGACGATAAGATTATTGGCCCTGGTATCTTTTGCCTTCCATACCTGAGCAGACGCACCAGTTCCTAATAGACTAACTAATAAATATCTATTATGAAATAAAAAACCTCTACTAAGTTCCATAACTAATGTCGTTAAATTAAAGTCAATAAATGGTAAATAAGAAATGCTTCTGTAACTATACCTATAGCAAACAGAAAGACACCAATGACAGCCCATCTCTTTTGAGCGGACTTATAAGATTCAAAATTGGTATATCTTCCGCTATTCCATGCTTTTGTTGAACCCGTAAAACCTAAATAAACAGATAAGGCCAATAAAGCAACCTGTCCCAAATATGGTATACAGCCAACAATTAATATGAATAATGGCCAATAAATCTTATGAAATGCAGCCCAAATCCAAGAACAAAAGAATGCTCCCCAATTCCATTTTTCAATCTCTTTATCAATTTCAGCTTGTGAATATGTGTTCTCAACACCAAAATTATCGCTTTTTTCTCCGACAACCGTTGCACCCTGCTGAATAAAACTATGCTGACGAGGAGTAAATTGTTCCGTAGCACGAGAAGACTTGGTGTCTTGTGGATTACTGTCACCTTGTTGTATCGTTTTACGCCCTACAGAGGAATTTTCCGCCCTTACATTTCTGATGACAGTTGGACGTTGAGACTGCGGGAAATACTGATTAATCGCATCCCACTTCAACTCAAATTTACCCGCCAACATAATAACATCACCAGGATAAATACCAACATTGGTATTATGAATTTTTTGTTTGTTGATTACAGTGCCGTTAGAACTATGGTCATAGAACATCAAGTCACCATCACGTAGTTCAATATCGGCATGTTCATTACTGACTGTGTCCCAACGCTCGTCCACAACGATATCAGAATGTGGATCCCTTCCTATGGTTATTTTCTTGCTTGACATAAATACTAATTCTATTTTACTTTTATATACCTAATTTTCAATTTATCACCAGGCTTTATTTTATCTCCAGAAAGAGAAGGATTCATTTTCCTTATATCATCTGCAGTAATGCCATACATTTGCCCTATAGAAAATAGGGTTTCGTCAGTTTTTACTTCATGGACTTTATTAACATAATTAGTATTTTTAACAGGAGTCAACACCCCTCCGTCAGTACCACTATCATCTTTCTGAGCAGATGAGCCCTCTGGCTTTTCGCCACTTTTAGGAAAGTCATCAAAAATGCCTCCCTTGCTTCCCTTGGGCTGAGACTTCTTGCCCCTTTCTCCGACATCCTTGGAACTTACACCTGAACCAACTTTCTCTTCCTTTATTTCATCTTTCTTTTCGTTGACATCTATAGATACAATTGTACTGTCCTTGATAAAAACTGTTGTTTGGGCATCAAGTATATATTTCCCATCAGGGTAAGCTCTGTCACCAACTTGTGGATTACCTTCTCCGCGTTCAATAATAAAATGCGAACCATTTACTGCCGGGATTGTTTGTGTAACAACCTTCTCTGTTTTCTGTACATTGATATTTACATCGGCCGTTGAATTTGCTTTCGTCCCAAACATGCCTTTTTTATAAGCATAGCCCAAGACTATAGCTATAAGCAAAAATAATATAACTACAAAAAGCAATACTTTATTCCAACTATTTCCACTCTTTGTAATCTTTGTAGAGATGATGTCTGTAATTTTTTCGGAAATGTGAGAAGGACCTGCCAAACGTTTATCAAATGCTTCAAATACTTTAGGATTACAGACATCTGCACCTTGAAGTATCTGACACATGCAAATCGTTATATTATCAGAACCTTCTGCATCACATGCTGCTCGTATCAATACATCTGAACAGACATCCATGTCATGCTCATTTTGGCGTATAATTTTTTCAATTTCATTATCACGAATCATCCCATTAAGCCCATCTGTACATAATATTATTATGTCATTGTTACATATATCATAAGGTTGAAGTAACGATTCAGGTTTGGCTTTTGTGGGAGAGTCACTTAGACAACGAGTTATTATGTTACTTTCTGGATAATCAAATGCATCTTCCTTGCTAATAGAACCTTTATCTATTAATGATTGAACATAGGAATGATCTTTTGTAATTTGATGTAATCCAGCCTGTGGGTTATAAATATATGCTCTACTATCTCCACACCAAGAAACGTATAATTTTCCATTGAGTAACCATGCAATAACAATTGTGGTTCCCATTCCCCGTGATTCAGGATGAGTTTTGGCTTCTGTCTTAATACGTTTGTCTGCATCAACAATTACAGAATTCATGAATTTCTCAATAGAAAATCTATTTTTCATGACTTCTTCTGTTAAATTTTGTGGGCGAAATGCGCTTCGCACAGTTTCAATAGCCAGTTCGGAAGCGACTTCACCAGCATTCATGCCTCCCATACCATCTGCAACAACGAGAAGTGCGCCCTTTTCACCAAGAGAGCAAATCTCATTGTTGACCCAACGCATTGGTTCTATGGAAAGATCAGAGGATGCCTGAAAGTTATCCTCGTTATTATCTCTTACTAAACCAACATCGGTTTTTGCAGCAATACGTAATTTTATACTATTCATGACTATTTCTTTTTCTTTGATTTTGATTTCTTTTCTACAGGAGTAAGTTCATCCATTTCTTCAGGCTTCTCTTCAGTTTTTTCTGTTTCAGTCACATTATTTTCATCGTTTTTCATAAAGAATGGAAAACAGACTCTCCATTGATTATTCGTTTTAGATAAAACTCCACAAAGGTGAAGTTCTAATTTTCCAATACCTTTAAAAATGGGAATAACGTAAACACCCCCAAGAATCTGAACATCAGAAGGAATATCTCCCAAACTATCACTACCGATAGATTTATCAACTAACAACACTTTTTCTTGACACAAAAAATCTAAGTTGGAGAAATTACTTAAATCAGCATTATTCTGTGAGGTCAGCCAAATCAGCCAACCCTTTTTCTCACCAGCCAGCGAATCAATTTTAAAAGAATTTCCATTAAACATATCAGATTCATACCGATATATACTGGAGTCGCATAATACGGTGCATTTGTCTGTTAAATCGAAAGTTTCTCCAAGTATAGAATCCTTATTTAGTTCTGCATACTCAGATTTCGAGATAATAGGAATGTACTTCCCTTGATATTTTTTATATGCACCATTATAATTCCAAGGTGAAATAGCCTGATCAGTTAAACAAAAACCATTAGGTGTTTTTATTCCAATACTATACCCTATTCCAAATTCAGGTCGGCCATTTAACCCAAACAATTCTTTACTCTTTTTGTCTTGCAACTGAAAACTACGTTTAATAACAAATAGTCCAGGGCGCACAGTTTTTTCAATTATTCTAGAAACTGCGCTATCCCTCGCATTTGACAATTCAATCATATCGTTCGGTTGTATCTTAATTGACCCCAAGAGCTGGGCATAAGAACAACTAACCCCGGCAGCAAAAAATGCTATCAATAAAATTATCTTTTTCATTTATTCTTATCTTAAATTGTACAACGGTGTTATTCCTCCCATATTATCATAAACAGAGAATGATACGATGCCGACTGCTTTGTAGGTTCCATTATCATTATAGAAAACAGGACCGCCAGAATTTCCATGCTCATAATTTTTACCCGTAATCAAGATGAGACCTTCATTCAAACCTCTTCCTGATGTTTGGCATGAACCATAAAGACATGAACCGCTTTCTGATTTGTGACCACGTGGATAACCTAAAACTTCCAAACGTACACCCGCTGGTAAATTTGCAGAAAGGTTTGCATCTGCTGGAATAGAACCGCTTTTCCCAACATTTACAAAAGCCCAATCACATCCCCCTGCACCTGATGCACGTGTGATAGACATTCCCTCACCTATACTTGCTCTTTTCTCATCACGTCGGGTACAAGTAAATTGAGTTGATTGAAATTTTAATTCTTTTGATGGAGAACGAGCTATTATAGCAGCTACCAATTGAACACCTTCAGCCTCGGCCAGACCAGCTATAAAGAGCGTCTTATTTGTTTCATCTTTTAATGATGCCAATTGCTGACCTAACGATTCTGCTGAATCAAATTTCCATCCTTCTACACAATGTTTTGCCGTAATAAATCTGCCGTCATTTAGCAAATAGCCCGTCGCCGTCCATCCTAAATACCCGCCACTGGACGTTTCAAGTGGAACAAGTTGACCTTTATATGAGGCACACAAGATAGCAGACATATAGAATATATCATTTTCATATTTCTGCAAAGCAGAAGTTGAAGCAGAGCCTTCACCTCCACCTTGTCTAACCACGACAGTTTTATGAATAGGTCTTGACTTCACTTTTAACAACGAATCGAGACGAGCTTGTTCAATAGCGGCAGCTTCGATTTTTTTCTCAAGTTCCGAGTTCTTTTGGCGTAGTTGTGTTAACTTATCTTCTGATTTCTTTATTAATTCTTGGGCCTCTGCCATTTGACGGTCAAACTCCTCACTTTGGAAGTAATTCCAAGAACCCAATCCCGCAACAGCTAATACTAACACACACGATAATACTGCAATTGTAGTTTTATAAGGACGTAAGGCTTGTTGACGAAACAAACTTAATCGGCGTGTTAGTCCAATACTGCCAACTGTTGACTTTTTACCCGTAGGTATAATGAAACCGAGTTTGGGGCCATTGACTGATAGTTGAATTTCGTCTCCACTTTGCAAATACCATTCAGTCTTTATGGGACGACCATTTAGAAAAGTTGAATTCTTCTTAGATATTTGTACTAGTTTCCACATGTCGCCATCCCTAACAATACCTGCATGATGACGTGAAACAGTTTGGAATTTCTCATCAAAGCGAACCTGACAATGTGAATCTCGTCCCAACTCAATATTGTCTACAATGATTTCTTGGGATTCACCAGCTTTATGATACTTACTTGAAACTTTATGTTCCAAAATGTAATACTTTCGCCCACTAGGGTTAAACAATGAACCCATGCCAGCTCCAACGGAACCAGATAAAGTGTTCTTGTAGGGCTTTGTTGTACGTCCTGCCATAATAATTTATTTTTAATATCCTTCGACTCTAAGTTTTGTATCACCTATAGAAATAATATCACCAGGCGCGAATACCATTCCATTTACATTTACCTCTTTTGAATTGACATATGTTCCGTTTGTTGAACGTTTCCAGCCTCCAGTGTAATTCCTATCCCACTGACCATCGCGTATTATCCACGAACCAATTTCGTAATCAAGTTCCAATGTACAGTGTTTTCTGGATATATAACTACTGTCCTCTTCTGTGATAGCGATGTCATTATATACTCCTTCATCTTTACGTCCCATTGAAAGGATAGAACACTCTCCTCGTAATAAATCATCTAATTTATAAATTCTTCCGTGTTCTTCTCCTTGCATAACACGTAAAAGAACGCCATTTGTGATTTTTGTCTGAAAATCTATTTTTACATCCTTTACGGAAATACGCTGTTCGTGTGGAACTAACTTAAGTACTGCATCAGTTGTTTGAAGGCGATTGTGGAAATCAGGAATCAGACATCCCTCAATTAAATCATACCATTCTCTTCCTTTTTTTGTAGAATTGAGTAAATTTTGATTCCATTCTCCACGTTTTCCATGTTTCAAATATGGAACCAAGTCCCTTTCACTATCCAAGGGACCAAATGGTAGTTCACCCGTCAAAAGTTGAAACATCATTACCCCGAAAGAAAAAATATCTGTTGTTGGTAATACTGTTGCATCTTTCCTCGGATTGAGCTGTTCTGGAGGCATATAAGCATAAGTTCCGAATATTTGCTTTGGCTTCCCAACAATATTACGCTCTGTCATACGCTTATTACGGTCGCCAGATATTCCGAAATCTGTTAACGCAAAATCCCCATTACTTTTTATAAGGACATTCTCAGGTTTTAAGTCACGATGAACCTTTCCTTTGTTATGCAAGGCCTTTAATCCCATAAGAACATGTTTGGCTACTTTCGTGTTGTCAACACTTCCTTCGGCATAGAGATTAAGCAAGTCTCCTCCAGGACAAAATTCCATAACAATGTATGGATTCCCTTCCAAAAATCCATGAGATATGGAATGAACAAGATAATCGCTATCAATACGAGCTGTTTCAAATTCCATATCAAAACGAGCAATTAATGACTCCCGAATTTCTGGCGGCACTTCCCATAACTTTAATAGTTTAAGGGCATATTGATTCTCGTAGTGATCCTTTACAGAATACACTTTGCCAAATGAACCTTCCCCCAGAACTTTCGTTACTGAGTAACGCCCATCAATGTTGTCGCCAATAGACAAAGAACAACGTTGTGCTACCTGAGGCATAAGATGAAATTATTCGTGAAACTCGAAAAGCCTATTTCCTAACAAGATAAGATCACCATCATTCAATTCTATACGATTTGCTGCCTGAACAAAAGTTGTTTTCTGTTCGCTTTTGTCCTCTATATACCAGTGTCCATCAACATTAGTAATAATCGCTTGCTCTCTTGAAGTTATTGATGCATTATTTGCTTCTGTATTATCTCGATTCAGAGTGACATTTTTACCCTCGAATTCCAATTCATCTAGTTCATGACGTTCGTTAGTTCGTTTAATTGGCTTTAAAACAAACGATGGTTCCAAATCCATATTCATCATATATGGATTAACAGTTCCTCGATAACCACCAGTTCCCATATCCAAACGTGTTGGTCGCCTCGCTGTGTTATTTTTCTTCTTCGGTTCAGAATCCGAACTGTATGAAGATTGGGATGAACCGCTAATCTGGAATTTACAATTTGGACATTTCTCGGTGCCCGGACGAAGGGGATAACCGCATTTTGGACAAGGCTTATTAGCTTCCTCAGGTTCTACAACCGTTTCCTGATTAGACTTACTGCTTTGAGATGAATTTCGAGAACCGAAAACATCATCTTCCATCACAGTCTCATTTAGCGCACCATTTGAACCTCCATTAGAAGCATTACCCAAAGACATATCAGAATCTTCTTCTGAAGTCAGTGGAGTACCGCATTTTACGCAATTTGTTTCACTAGGCTTATTTGGCCAGCCACAATTCTTACATCTCATAGTTCTTCATTAGACTTTCGTCCAAATGCTCTTGTGACCTCAAACAAGAAATTATTAGTTATGTGAATTGTAACTACAAGATATAAAAAAGCGTGAGATCCGTACTCGTTACCTATCTCACACTCCTGGCCTTCGAACTTGCCACCCTGTTAAGATAAGCAACTTCGAAGCCCACGCCGATATGAATATCGTACCCCTTACTACTAGATAGACACGACACATTGCTGCGCCTGCTATCATGAAAGGGGATGCGTATAAACACATCCCGGGTCATCTACCATTGCTACATCTACTACAGGGATTCCAAGTGTTCGAAGTTTGGAGTGTAGCGATGAAGCGTTGAGTAAACGCCTTTCTACATAAAGTAGTGACTCTCTTCCCACCTCATACGACTTAATCATCAGTGTTATATCACCATTATCCGATTTTGTCGATGATGCCCGCCTCAGTTAGCGCCACCATCGCTGGTTCTTCTTTCCTTGGCTCGGCGTAGGCTGTCTTGGCGATAAGACGAATCAGAACACGTCTGGGGTGTCAATCTTCCAACGACAATAAAGAGTCGGCCACAAAGGTAGTGAAAAAATGTCAAACAACTGCAAAATATTTCGACTTTCTTTGATTTATTCACAATTTTTGCTTAACTTTTGCGCGTTTCGCCCCTCAAAAAGCAAAAATCGATACAAAATCCTCGACTAAATTTCAATAAGAGGCGTTCTTCTTGCTCAAAAACTCAATTCGAAGAATCCAAATGAAAATCACTCTTTCGGAACTGGATTTTGACTATGCCCTTTTGTAGGTATGAGAACAGGTGTTTTAGTATGATTGGGGTTGGGTTGAGAAACGTATTCAGCAAAACTCTTTCTTCACTCGCTGTATAGTGCTGACGCCTTTTCCTGTCAGCTTTGCCACGTCCCTAATGGCATAGCCCTTCTTCAAAAGGGAAATGGCTTCTTTGTATTCTTCCTTCTTTTGGTCGGCAGTTTTTACAGAGCCAGGCTTTCGCCCCAGCTTGCCACCTTTGGCGATATATTGTTTCCTGCCTGACTGCAAGCGGAAGGTAATGTTATCCCTTTCTAACTGTGCACAGGTGGAGAGAGTTGCCAACATGACTGGAGCAAACAGCGACGGCTTGCCATCTTCCCCCAACAGATTGAAATGCTCTTTCTGGATATAGAGATTGATGCCACAGTCAAGCAATTCTTTGACAGAGGCAAGCACCTCAAACGCATTACGACCCATCCTTGACAACTCACTGACAAGAAGGGTAGAAATGCGGTTCTCCTTGCAATAGGCGATGGCTTCGCATAACACAGGACGCTCTTCATTCTTCTTTGCGCCTGAGATATGCTCCTCAAATATCTTTCGGACATCCATCTGCCTATACAAAGCATAGTCCGATAAGTCCTTGACCTGTCGTTCTGTGCTTTGCCGTTCCCCAGTACTGGAAACGCGAGCGTATATCACTGCTGTCTTATCACCCATTTTAATCAAAGATATTGTTGAACACCAAAAAAGCCTGTATTCAGATAACTCTACAGATTTATTTGAACACAAACATTTTTTGAACACACGGACTATCCAAAGACACCAAAATTATATCACCGTACATGACCTGCTCACAAGACATGATTGTAACACTGAAGTCAGAACAAATCATCCAGTACAATGTTTTGGTTCACGTCCTTTGAATGTTCGTTTTCCGTGATCCCGTTTGTCGTCACCATCACCAGTTGGACGGAGTGTGTCTTTGTATGTTGCTTGCTGTGGAGAAAGGCATCAATCTTGTTTTCAAGTTCTCTCTCGTATTTCTTGCTGATGGTGAACTCATGTTCGCTGAACTTCATTTCACAAAGATAATCTGTTCGTTCGCCTTTCCATTCCAATACAAGGTCTATCTGCGCTGATTCTCCGTTGGGCGCAACCCCTCTCCAGCAATAATTGCGACTGATGGTTGCAATTCGCAGCTTATCCCTCATCATGGGCAGGTGCTCAATGCAGAGCAACTCGAAAGTGTTGCCGGCCCATGCATAAAACGTCGGTGTACGTTGAATACTGCGCCAATTTCCAGCTTCTGTACCTTTCCCATGGATAAAGTGAAGATAGAAGATGGAGAAAAAGTCCTTCAGTTGATATACGGTTTCCACTCGTTCCTTCCCGTAGCGGGGATACTCCCGGGTAATGCCAGATTCGTGAAGGTTGTCGAGAATCTTGCTGAATGTCCCGCCGAGTTCAGCACCGACCGTCTCGGCTAATTCCCGACGTGTCATGCCATAGAACCTGGTACCCAACGCTTTGACAACATCTACATATCGTTCTGATGTGGAATAGAGACCAGTATAGACATCCTTGAACTCCTGATCAATCTTCTTGTCCCGAAAGAAAAAGTCATCAATATTCTCGGACAGATTCTTTTCGTTGTCAATCCTGTCGAGATAGTAAGGAATTCCTCCAAATGCCATGTAGGCTACAGCAATCTCATATCGGGAAAGACGGAAGCCATGCTTCTTGAAATACATTTCGCATTCCTTCAATGTGAAGGGTAGCAGACGGATTTTATCTGTAAGGCGACCATGCAATCCCCCATAATCGCGAATGACATTATCGAGCATCCAACTGGTTGCAGATCCGCACACTACCAGCACAATGTTACGTTGGCGGTCTGCCCATGAATTCCAAAAATATCCAAGTTCGGTTATCAGCTCTGAAGATTGGGGGCCAGCGAGCCACGGCAACTCATCCAAAAACACAACACGCCGTCTGGTGCGTAAGCCCTCCAGATATTTTCGCAGTAACCGGAAAGCCTCACGCCAGTTGCTGGGGCGCGGAGTGTCCTCAGAGATGCCACAATCAAGAAGACTCTCATAGAAATGGTCAAGCTGAATTTGCTTATATGTACGCTCATCCTTTTCCTTAATGTATGCTCCTACGGCACGGAATACAATCTTGTCTTTATATACTTCTTCCACAAGATACGATTTACCGACACGTCTGCGTCCATAAATGGCGACAAACTCCGATTTGGGAGACTTCAGGAACTTTTCGAGTTTCTTGATTTCCTCTTTTCTGCCTATAATACTTTGGTATGCCATAATGTTGCTATTTCTTGGGTGCAAAGGTACATATTTATTTTTAATCCTCCAAAAAAGTCAGCCGTTTTTAAAAAAAATCTTGAATTTGGCTGACTTTTTCTCTATTTTTGAGCTTATGGAACGTATATCATCATCCGAACACGCTTGTTACAAGGTTCACTGCATCCGCTTTCTTCTCCATCACCACGTCGGCATAAATCTCCGTGGTGTGGACGCTGGTATGCCCAAGGAGCTTGCTCGTCGTGTAGATGTCTGTCCCGGCTGTCAGGGTCATTGTGGCAAAGGTGTGGCGGCTGGTATGGAAGGTGACGAGTTTGTTTATTCCAGCACGTTTCGCCATGTTCTTCAAAGCCCTGTTGGCAGCACCCAGTTTCGGAGCGTTGGGGAAAACCAACTGTTCGTTTGCATCCTTCGGTCTCTCTGGCATCCATAACTTTGCCTGTTTCCCCAGCGGAACGATGACGGGATGCTTCGTCTTCTGCATCGACGGCACAAATATCACCTCGCCTTCATCGGTCTTGCGGATGTCCTTCCAGCGGAGTGCCGCCATGTCGCCGTGTCGCAGCCCAGTGAAACAACAGAACATGAAAGTCTGTTTGGTGCCTGAGCTTCTGGTGGTCACCTTGGCCATGCTGTTTACCTCCTCAATTGTGAGAAACGTCCTGTCACTCGGTACTTTCCCGAATTTCTCCTTTACTTCTATCTCATAGAAGGGATTCCGCAGAAGGAGTCCTTTCTTGACGGCATAGTTGAGCATCGTATTGAGGGTTGTCTGGAAAACAAGCTTGGTATTGCCGGACAATTCCTTGGGGTTGTCGGGCGACTTGGTGTTTTTGTACGTGTCCCTGACGTAAGCGAGAAGGTTCAGGTAAAAGCGTTTATCGACTTTGGAGAGCAATATCCGTGGCCTCCTGATGCTCGTCAGGTATGACTTGACGATGTTGATGGTGGAACGGTTCATCTTCTGGTATGAATCGGATGCCCGTTTGATGTCCCTGAGATATACCTGGTACTCGTCCATGAAATCGGCGAACGCCTTTGACGGAAGTTTCTTTTCTCCCGTTTCCTGCGGATGCTCGATGCCCAGAATACGCTCGGACTTCAGTTTGAGGGCATGTTTGAGCGTGTTCTCATTGACTCGCCTGTCATTCTCGTCCTTTTCGGGAATGAGATACAGGTTCAGCGACTCGTACCGCCGCTTGCCGCCCTTCTCGTAGAACTCCAGATATAGTGACTGGTTGCCACTTGGCAATGTCCTGTGTCGTAACTCAATCTTCTGACTCTTCTCCATCTGATTCTTTTGATTGTCGGGTGAATAGTTCGTCAACGAGGCTGACAGCCTCCGTCTTCTTCTTGTCTATGATTTTACTGTATATCTGAGTCGTGGTCACATTGGCATGGCCAAGCAACTTACTTGTCGTGTAGAGGTCGGCTCCGAGGGTGAGCATCATTGTGGCGAAGGTGTGGCGGCTACAATGGAAGGAGATGGTCTTGTCGATATGACCGTTCTTCACCCAATTCTTTATATGGTAGTTGATGGTAGCATCACTTGTAGGCAGTTTGAAGATGGGTTCATCGGGATTCTTTTTTTCTTCAAGGACTTTGAGGGCTTCACCAGATAGCGGCACATTCAAAGGCTTCTGCGTTTTCTGCATGAAGACATGAACGTAGAGCGTCTTTCCGTCCGGCATCTTGTGTATCTTGTTCCATGTCAGTGTCCGTACATCACTGAGACGCAAGCCGCAGAAACAGGAGAAGATGAACGCTTTCTTCACCTGCTCATTGGCACAAGGAACGTCCATCAGGTTACGCAGTTCCTCAATGGTCAGAAACTCGCGCTCCTCTGGTGACGGCTGGAATTTCTCTCTCTTGTCGAGCATCTTCATGGGATTCTGCTGCAAGATGCCTTCACGTACAGCCTTGTTTAAGGCCCCGTTCAGCACCGCCTGATGGTGGTGGGCACATCCTTTGCTGATAGTACGGTCTTTCTGTTTCTTGACTACGCTGTTCTTAGCCGTTTCAAGAAAACGGAGAAAGCCACGGCAAAAGTCCTGATCAATCTCATTCATGCCGATATAGGACAGCCCTTCTTGCTCCAGATACATTTCCACCTTCTTGCGCATGTCCTGGCGACCTTTCAAGGTTGAGGGCTTGAAGCCCGTGCTGTCCTGCTCGTATTGGGTAAGCCATTCGACGAGCGACATATTAGAACGCTTTATCTTGTCCCACTGCTTGATGCCACGGTCTTGCAGGGCGATAATGCGGTCAGACTTTATCTTCTCGG
>Ga0129306_1001910_pt1 | contig 20790 bp, 24 predicted proteins | sample P827metagenome_FD_94438 | JGI IMG/M metagenome (GOLD analysis project Ga0129306, IMG submission 94438) | Capybara group fecal microbial communities from Wisconsin, USA - P827 metagenome | ecosystem: Host-associated > Mammals > Digestive system > Large intestine > Fecal | place: USA: Wisconsin... | reverse complement strand
TTTTAAATAAGCTGTTTTCTTTCCAGTTGAAATAATTCTATCATTGTATTCTAAAGTATTTTTAGATTTTTTTACTTTTACAACACTTGATATTATATCCCATAAATTCTTATATTCATCAATACTTATAAATCTATCTACTTCAGGTAAAGCTTTTTCGAGTTCAGCTTTGTATCTTTGAACTAAGCATCCCATTGCTATAAGATATTTACAATTTTGTTTTTTATATTCTGCCATCTCTAGTATACAATTTATTGCTTCTTCTTTTGCACTTTCAATAAATCCACAAGTATTTATTACTATTATATCAGCATCTTCTGGATTATTTACAACTTCGAATTTTTCTTTTTTAAATAGACCTATACACATTTCTGTATCTACTAAATTTTTACTACATCCGAAGTGATACAAAACCTACTTTCATAAAAACTCCTTTTTATCTTTATTTTATAAAACAAATAGTGCAAGTAAAGCAACTAGTATTGCTCCAGGTATTCCTAAAATACCAACTATTGCAACCATCCACCATGTTAAAGAAACAGTTACTATACCAAGAGCAGATAATGCAAATAATATTAAACCACCTAATAAAATATTTACTAGCACACTGATTATTATTTTAATTGGTAATGCTATAAGTTTTAATACCAAAAGAATAACTGCTAATGGTATTAAAAAAGAAATAATTGTTGATAAACTTATCATTTTAAAATCCCCCTTACATATTATTACTACATATATGTTTTCTAGTAAGCTCCATTAAGCTTAACTTTGTAAAGCCCTCTACTTGAACTTTTGATCTATCTTTCTTAGTTTCTTCTTTCATTTTGTCTATTATTTTTTCTAAATTTTCTTTATTATACATATCTATGAAATCTATTATTACAATTCCACCAATATCTCTAAGCCTTAATTGTTTAGCAATTTCAATAGCAGCTTCTTTATTAACTGTATATGCTGTACTTTCTAAATTTTTGTCTCCAACATATTTTCCAGAATTTACATCTATTGCAGTTAATGCTTCTGTTTTATCTATTGTGATAAATCCACCGCATTTAAGCCAAATTTTTCTGTTTTCCGCCCTATCTAATTGTTTTTCCAAATCATGTAAATTTAAAACATCATTATTCATTTCTATTTTTATATTTACATCTGATTCTTCTAAATATTGTTTTATAAAATTGTAATCATCAGCATCATTTACAGATATTTTTTCTAAATCTGAATCTATTAAATCTGTTAATATTTTAAATAAAATTCCACCAGTGTCATATACTAATTTTGGATATCCCTCAACACCTTCTGAAACTATTTTATTCCATTTTTCTAACATTCTTTCAATATCATTTTTTATATTTTCCTCTGCTGCATTATTACTTACTGTTCTAACAATAGCCCCCATATCTTTTGGAATATATTTTTTTGTTATTTCAGTAAGTCTTGCTCTTTCTTGTTCATCTGTTATTTTTTGAGATATTGTTATAAAAGGAGAATTTGGAAGTAAAACAATAAAGCGACCTGTTAAACTAATATGTGTTGAAACTCTAGCTCCTTTTTTACTTGTTGAGTCTCTTTTTATTTCAACTAAAATTGGATCTCCAGGTTTTATTATATCTTTAATATTTTCAGTTATAGTTTGTTTTCCATTTTTTACAACATCTTGTTTTGGAAGAATATCTTTTAAATGAATAAATGCATTTTTATTTTTTCCTATATTTACAAAAGCTGCTTGCATTCCTTGAAACACATTTTGAACTTTTCCTATATAGATATTGCCTTCTATAGTTTTATTTTTTTCATATTCAATATGGTTTTCTACTAAAATTCCATTTTGTACTAACATGATATTTTTCTTCTCATTGTTTTTATATACAATTAGCTCTTTCATGTTTTTTCCTTTCCACTGTTAATTGTATTTATTCATTGCTGAATCAATATTGTTTGTTAAAATCTCAATAACAGCTTCTGTTGCAATTTTCACACCATCATTTAAAAGCTGCTTCTCTTCTTCAGTAATTCCACCTATAACATATTCTATTAAATTCATGTTTTCTGCTGGTTTACCAATGCCTACTCTAACTCTTGCAAAATTATTTGATTTCAAATAATGAGTTACAGATTTCATTCCATTATGGCTTCCTGGAGAACCAGATTTTCTAACTCTAATTTTTCCAGGTTCTATATCTAAATCATCATATACAACTATAATATCATCTAATTCAATTTTATAAAAAGAAACTATTTCATCAACAGCTTCTCCACTAAGATTCATAAAAGTTTGTGGCTTCAATAAAATTACTTTTTGATTTTCAATAAAGCCATCACCATATAATGATTTAAACTTATTTTTTGAAACCTCTATATTATATTTTTTTGCAAGTTCATTTATAACATTAAACCCCATATTATGTCTTGTTTCAGCATAATCTTTTTCAGGGTTTCCAAGTCCTACAATAAGTTTCATTTTATTCACCTTTTTCTGCATATATTATATTTTAAACACTAAATAAAAACAAGATTATTTGTATATTATTTTAGCTACTTCTTTTACCTCAAATTCATCTAAATCTTCATCATATTCTATATAATTTATTGCTCCATTTTTTTGGAAATACTTCTCTTTTTCATCTGCATTTGAGATACCAACTACAGCTCTTAAAAAAGTTTCGATAGCTACACCATGAGAAACTATTAAAACATTTTGACCTAAATTCTCATTTGAAATTTGAGTAATAGCTTTAATCATTCTATCTGCTACATGTTTTGTAGATTCTTGATTTGGTATTCCTAATATTTCAATTTCTTTTTTTCTGTATTTTTTCATATCTGGATTTTCTTCAAGAATTTCAGCCCATTTTTTTCCGTCATAAATACCAAAAAATTTTTCTCTCAAATCTTTAACTTTTTTTACTTCTATATTCAATTCTTTGGCTAACTTTTCCACAGTTTTTAAACATATAGTGGAATTACTTGAATAAATACTAGATATCATTTTTGTTTTAAAATATTCCGTTAAGCAATTAATCATTTCATAACCTTTGTCTGTAATGTCATAATTTGTTTTTTCACCTAATATTTTTTCTACATTACCAAAACATTCTGCATTTCTTATTAAATATATTTTAGTTTTCATATTAACCTCTATTAAAAATTCACTCTCTAATCTTTGAAATTATACATTTTTTAGCAAATTATGTCAATAGAAAGCCTAAGAGAGAAAAATTTAACCAAAAACCCCGTCCCCATGGTTCAACCAAACGCAAAACACCCCACACTTTTTATCGTGTAGGGTGTTTTGATTGAAGAATCTTACTTTTTGAGAGACAAATACGCTTTTGCAAGGTAAACCTGCTCTGCCTGAGCAGTGCTAAATCCTGCTTCAATCAGGATATTGTAAAGCCCTCTTGGTCCTGTACCAGCATAGCCGATATTGAAAGCGCCTCTGATAGCCAGTGCTTCCCGGTCTGCATAGTAGAAGGTAACCTCCGTAGGAACACCGTCTTTCAGTGCTTCAACGGCTATAATTCCCTCCATCCGGTTTTTACCAGGCTCTCTCATGAATTCCTCCGCCTTGCTCGTGCTGTAAATTTCTTCAAACTGCATAAAAACATCTTCCTTTCCAAATAATTATTTACGGCTTATTTCGAACTATATGAAAAGTCAAAAAACAATTGCATGTTAATTGACAGTAAAAAAGTTACTATTCATACATCATATAGATATATAAATAGGCCAAGGAAAATATATATAACAAGCAAAGCTTGATAATAATGGAATAACTATATTATACCACTAAAACGCATCTTGGTCAACATAATATATTTTATGGATAGCACATAATAAATTAAAGGATGCTTTGGTTAACTCCCTCAAGCATCCTTTAACTTTTAAAAATTTATTCAACATCTTTTTTCCATAATCCATGTTTGTTGCAATAAGCATATAAAGTAGCACCTTTCATAAGTGGAAATCTAGCAATAGCATCTTGCTCTGGATATAATTTTACAGTCATTTCTGTATTTTCTTTTACTATACTAATCCATTCAATATAATGTTCTTTTTCCATTACATGATTAACTCTTACAACAATTTCATCATCTATTATTTCATAAGTTGGAACATGTTTTTCAATTGCTGCATCAACTGAATTTGGAACTAGAACTTTCATTTCTTCTCCACAGCATTTAATGCCACAATTTTCGCATGTACAATCTTCTATAACCTTTACTAATGCGCCACATTTCAAACATTTTTTTACTACTAATTCGTTTTTCATAGAAAAACCTCCTTTTCCATTTTTTCACATTATATCATAAAACTAATTCTTGTAAAGAAAAAAAGACGACTAAATAGTCGTCAAAATTTTAATTTTCTTCATCTTTTACTTCAAAAAATAATTTATCATCAAAGAAATCTTTTAATTCTATATCTAAACCTTCACATATATGAAGTATTGTTACTACTTTTGGGCTTTTACATTTACCATTAACAAAACTGCTTAATGTAGAATATGCTAGTCCTGCTCTTAATGATAATTTATGAAGACTCATATCCTTACTATTTGCTAAATCTATTATTCTTTGTTTTACAGCATCTGATAGTGTCATGTTATACCTCTTTTCTTCAAAAACTAATTAGAGTATAGCAAAACCAACTATAATTCGTCGACTAAGTTTCGCTATTTATATTTGTATAACAATTCTAAAAAAATATAATAATTAAAAAGAGCTCTTCAAAAAAGAGCTCTTTTTCTTCCCGTTACTGCTTGCTCATATACTCTCTGTACAGTTTCAGAGCTGTCTCGGGGCTATCAACGCCCTCTGCATTTTTTATAGGAGCAAACTCATCTTCTCTTTTAACTCTCAATACTCCTACACTCTTAAACATTTCATAAGAATCGAATATGAACATTTCAAACTTATACGCATTCGGCTTATCTGCTTTAACAAACTTTCCAGAGCAGTCTATATAGTCTGCCTTTTTAACAGCCACATGATAAGGCAGAGAAATTTCAGCCACTCTGTTTAAACCTTCTATATTGTAAAGATTAAACAAAGCATATGCATCGCCATATACCAAGTTGCCATTTTCATCTCTTAAGTTTGCCATTTTTTCAGAAATTTCAGTGTATTCTACTACACCAACTTTTCCGTTTTTCTTGCAGATAACTCCTACTTTCTCGTTAGGCTCAGCCTTTGAAATAGACTTTATTGAACCTAACACATTACGCTGGATTGATAAACCTATGAAAATCGGATCTATGGGCTTTACTAAAACATTGTCTACGCCGTTTATAGAAACCCATTCAATTCCGTTTGCTCTCAACTCATCGAGAACTCCGCTTTTCTCCATTGAGAAAAGTGTACCGCCATGCCCATTTGCAGCCATCTTAGGCATATAGTTTTCATCAAGAAGAATTTTTCCGTTAAAATCCAGCATCGGCAGTTCTCCTTGAATGAAGAACTTTATAGCCGAACTTTCATAGCCGAAATAATTATTCTCTTCAAAAAACTTTATGGTTTCTGCATTGTTTTCAGAGCTAGTCATAATATACCAAGGAATATCCACCAAGAACTGCTCACAAACTTTTTTCAAAGTATTTGTTAAAGCTTCAAAAATGGACATATTGTTTTCCTTATCAAATATGAATGCTCCTTTTGGGCCATTGAATCCCAGTCTTGTACCCTGACCGCCAGCCATAGTAACTACAGCTAACTTGCCATCACGAATAGCATCTTCACCAAGTTCCCTATAACAGTTGGCCCGTGGACCAGGTAAGCTGTCTTTGTCAATATACGGAACTGGTTCAACTGTGATGTCTTCATTGATAACCGGATCTGTAGCCTGAAGATACAGTTTTTCCATCAGCTTAAAATCGATTGCTTTGATTTGAGCTAACAGTTTTTCCTGTTTTTCTGGACTGAATTCATCATACTTCATAAGAAGATGTTCCTGTCCGTACTCGGCTAAAAGTTTCCGTACCTCTGATAAGTGATTACTCATATGCGTACCTCCTTAAGTATGGGTTGATTTTTTTAAATTCTGCTAGAATTACTGTATTCATAGCAAAATTTAATGTGCATAAAAAAATTGCAATTAAAATAATATCATATTTTTTACAAAAAAGCAAATTTAAAAGCACTCCCTTTTTAGAGAGTGCTTAATTTTAGTTATTTGTACTATGTGTTACCATTTGTGTTTGTTCTGTTATTGGTTCAAATGTATATCCATTTTGTAATCCATAATCTATTATAGATTCTAAAGCTTCTATTGTTTTTGTATTATTACTAAAATCATGCATTAAAACAACATTTGCTTTATCTTTGCTTAACCTATTAGTTACATTTCTATAAACATCTGCTGAAGATTTTGCACTACCAGCATCATCAGAATCTACATTCCAATCAAAATATGTATATCCTCTAGCAACCATTTCATATGCTAAAGTAGTCATTATACCTTGACAATAATGTCTGCTTATTGTATTTGAACTTCCACCTGGGAATCTTGTTACTGTTGTATCTACACCAATTGTTTCTTTTATTTTTTCTCTTAAACGTTCAATATTATTTACATATGTATCTACAGATTGATAAATCTGAGAATAATTATGTAGATATCCATGAATTGCAACAGTATGTCCAGCTTCATGTTCTCTTTTTACAAGTTCTGCTTTACTTTCATCAAAATTTATAATAAAGAAAGTTGCTTTTACTCCTTTTCTATCTAATATATCTAAGATTTTTGGAGTACTTGTTTCAGTTGGTCCATCATCAAAAGTTAAATAAATAACACCTTTTTTTCCATCAGTTCCATCTTGAGGATGTACTTTTCCTGGTGCAGAAACTAATACATATCTATTTACTGTTGCTTCATTTCCAGATTTATCTTTTGCTGTATATGTAATAGTATAAACACCTTCAACTCCAGTATTTACTTCACCATCTATAGTTAAGTTTTCAGATACATCTCCATCTTTTTCATCTATAACAGTTGCACCTAATTCTTCATAAGCTTCACCAACATTCATATAGATATTTGCATTACCATTTAAAGTAATTATAGGTGGAAAATTATCTGTAACTGTTATATGTCTTTTTTCTGTTGTAGTATTTCCAGAAGAATCTGAAACTGTATAAACCAAATTATATTCACTATCACTTATTTCTTCTTTTTCAACAATTACACTTTCAGTTAAATCTCCATCGTACGCATCTTTTGCAGAATATCCTGGTTCACTAAATTCATTTTTATATGAATCTACACAATCTTTTTCTCCTTCTAATACTAATTCTGGAGCAGTAGTGTCTACAACTTTTATTGTTATATTTTTTTCATATTTTCCTGTAAAAGTAGGAACTTCTAATTTAACTTGATATTCCCCTACTTTTTCAGTATCAAAATCTCCATTTACTACAACATCATTTGTAATATTTTTAAAATGATATGTTGTATAAGGTTTTGAGATTTTTGTTTTTACTTCTACTTCTTCAAAGCCATCTAAATTAATTTCTGGTTTTTCTAACATAAATGTTATTAAAACACTTACAATAAATAAAAGTAAAGTTATAAAAATAAATTTCAATGCTTTTTTTACTTCTTTTCTTGCAAAAATTATAGTTTCAATTATTGTTGCAATTAAAAATACAATTATTTCTACGACATATGCTACATTCATTGCTATCTCCTTTTTATAAACTTGATACACATAATAATATCACTATACATATAAAAAAACAACACTTTTTTAATAAGCCAAAGGAATAAAGATTGACGGAGAAGTTTCGAACCCAGTCCCCTTGGTTCGAAACTTCTCCGTCAATCTATCTTATCTTATTTTATTGATCTTTTTCAACTTGAGATTTATCTGGAAATACAAAAGCACAAACTATATAAGCTAATATTCCTGTTCCATAAGCTAATGCTAATACTCCCCAAATTACTCTTACTAATACTGGATCTATTCCAAAATATTCTGCTACTCCTCCGCAAACACCACAAATTTTTCTGTCATCTTCTACTTTATATATTTTTTTATTTGCCATTTCTATTCTCCCCCTTTTAATTTACTTCTACATCTCCCATATCACAATTTATTTTTAAAGTGATATCAGATTTTCTATTACTATTATTAACCTTTTTATCTCCTAAGTCAACATCTACTTCAATATTTATATCATTTGTATTTTTTATTTTTACATCACCATAATCAGTTCTAATATCTGAATTTTCTTTAATATTTAATTTTTCTATTTTTGTATCTCCATAATCAGATTTTATAGTACATTTATTTAATACTTCTTCAATATTTATATCACCATAATCACTTTTGATATTAACTGTACTAATTTTTCCAATTTCAACATCACCATAATCCACATCAATATTAATAGCAGCTTTATCTAAATTTCCTAATTTACAATCTCCATAATCACTTTGAATATTTATTTTTTCCCAATAATCTTTTGGAGCTGTTAATTCTATTTTGCTTTCATAATTTTTAAAATTGAAAAAAGATATCTTGTTCTTATTTTTTTGAAAAATATTTAATGTTCCTTCTTTTACTTCTGCACTATATTCTGTATTTTCAGGATCACCATACATTACTAAACTTATATCATTTGTTGTAGCTTCTTTAAAAATTATATCTCCATATTCTTCTGTTATACTTAAATATTTTAAATCATCAGTTATTTCAAACTTTTTCTCAAAAATAACTTGTGATTCTTTTTTTGAAAAACTTCCTAAATTAAAATTAAATCCATGGTTTATTGTATGTACTAAAAATATACTCAAACCAAATACTACAACTGAAAGTAAAATTATTAAAAATATTATTTTTCCATTATTCTTCATTATTATCTTCCTCCTTAACAGTAAAAATAAGTCTTACTATTTTACAAATTAAATCTCCTATAATAAACATTAACCAAGTAATGTACCAAGCCATTGTTGCAAAACTTACTATAAAATATAAAGCAACAGTTATTCCCATAATTATATCTGTTATTTGTTTTACTACTTTATCTTGTTTTATTTCTTTGGCTGTTTTTTCAAGTTTTGGTACTGCCATAAAATGTTTAACTATTTTAGCAACGCCAAATCCAACAAGCATTATAAAAACACCTACACAAAATACTGGACTCCATTTTAAAAATGCAACACTTATTGGCATAAAACAAATTGCAAAAAAGAATATTAAAATAGAACTACTTAATACTTCAGCATTTTTTTGTTTGATTTGACCAGGTGTCATTTTGTCATAATCAATTTCTTCTTTTTCTCTTTTAAATATACTCTTTTTTATTTCTTCTGAATTATTTTCTTCTTCAACTTCACTTTTTTCTCCTTTTAATAATTCATCTGCAGAAATTTCATATAATTCACATAAAGGTAATATTTTATCAAAATCTGGTGTACTTTGATTAGTTTCCCATTTTGATACAGTTTGTCTTGTAACATTTATTTTTTCTGCTACATCATCTTGTGTTAAATTTTTTGCTTTTCTTAATTCAAATAATTTTTCTCCAAAATCCATTTTCATTTCCTCCCTTTCGATGATTAAATTTTACCATTTTTATCAGTTGCGGTCTATCAATTTCACTTTGAACTTTCGCAACTCAAATTAACATTACAGTATTTTCAAGGGTTTGAGGGTTGTATTTTTTTATGATATTTTTTAAAATTTCTTATATTTTTTATTTACAAATTTTATTTTCTGCTAAAATATTTTTGATTTTTTATGTTTATTTTTATTTTTTATATTATTTTTTGAAAAACACATTTAATTTTTATAAATTTTCAAGCGCAAAAAAACACTTTAGAAAACTAAAGTGTTTTTATTTTATAAAAATTATTTTTAATCTATATAATAAATATAATGATCTTTTCTTGGCATTGCTTCTGGAGCTTCTTCACTTGGAAAACCAATTATACAATTTCCAATACCTTCATAATCGCCTTCAATTCCTAATTCTCTAAGAAGTTGTTTTCCTTCTAATGAATTAAAAACTTCTCTTGCTCGATGTATCCAACAAGAACCTAATCCTAAAGAAGTTGCAGCAATCATCATATTACCCATTACTAAACTTCCATCATATACTGGTGATGGTGCATTTCTTTCAGCCAATACTACTAATACTGCTGGCGCTCCAAAGAATGGATCAAAATTTGCTGTACCTAATACTTCAGCATTTAATTTTGACAATCTTTCAATTATATCTTTTCTAGTTATTGCCAAAATAATTGGTGATTGAGAATTCATTGCAGATGGTGCATATTGACCAGCATTTACTATTTCTTCAATCATTTCTTTTGGTACCATTTCATTCGTAAAAGATCTTACGCTTCTTCTTGATAAAATTGTTTTAATTACTTCGTTCATCTCTTTTCTCCTTAGCATATGTATTTCATTTGTAATCACTATATATCTAAATTTCCATTTTAGCAAGATTTATTTATATATTTTTTACATATTTTGAAATTAATTCATCTTCAATTTTTACATTTACATCTAATATAACAGCATATACTAAATAATATTCCCATAGAACCAATTCTTTTTCTGTTCTCTTCCCTATCAAAGAATATTTTTTCAAATAATTTTTCAAAGCATATGCTTTATTTAGCATATCTTTTCCTTTTAAAGTAACTCTGTAACCTTTTTTCATAAATTTTACTTGTTGTACTACTAAATATATGCCCATCAATAAGAAAACTAATTCAAACCCTACTGAAAGAGATGTTAAAGCATTTAAGAACAATGCTTTTCTTACTACACCATATTGAATCTTATCTGCTCTTATTTCAGTGTGGCTATAAGATATAGTTTCTTTTCCATCTATAATTAGTGGTCTACTATAATAATCATTTTCATCAGTTACTTCATTCTCTAAAGCCATTATATCTAAATCATGTTTTAAAGCAAAATATGCATGTCCATCTTTTTCCGGCCAAACATGATAATATTCCATTGTGTAATCGTCTAAAAATACACTTATTCCAAATGCAATAATCGGTATTAGTATAGCAAAAACAATTCTTATTAAGCCACGTAATTTTCCACCTTTACTTTTTACAATATATTTATTATTTAAAACTTCTTCTTCTACTTTTTGTTCAAATTTTTTCTTATCAAAACTTTTACCTTTTAATAAATCTAGCACCATTTTTTCACTACCTAATAATGATACTGTATCTTTATCTGTAAAAACAAATCCTGATTCTTTTTCTTCAATATATCCATTAAGCTTTAATTTTAAAATAGTTGATGAAATTGATTTTTTCAAATCCAATTCAAAAATTGAAGAAAACATTATCAAGCTTGGTGATATTTTATCTAAATCACCTCTATAACAAATATATTCTTCATCACCTTTTAAAGTAGCATTTTTTCTTATTTTTAATTTCTTATATAGCAATCTTATATAATGAACTACTATTATCCACATAAATGGAGAAAACATAAAAATAATACCAGCAATTAATATGTAATCACCTCTACAAATCATATATTCAACTGAATATACAATTTCAAAATTGAATGGTTCCGCATTTAAAATCATACACAAAATTGTATAAATTAAAGCAATTAAAAATAAAGATATATTTAATAAAATTTTGTTTTTTCTAGTAGTAGTTACTTTATTAGATTTTTGTATAATAAGTACAACTATTGGTATTAAGCATAACCCTATAAGTATTGGCATCGTAGTTCCTCCCTATTTTTTCATATCCTTTAAATTCATAACACTCATACCAGCTGTACTTGGTTTTTCAACATCAGCATCTTTTACAACATTAAATTCAAATTCAAAATCAGAATCTAATTCAACTTTACCATCTTTATCATATGCAATAAGTCTTTCCATACTTCCTGTTGATTTATCTACATAAAGTTCTTCTTTATATGTAGAATCTGAAATTGCAGTTCCATCCTTTTTAGTTATTTCAAAATGAACACATTGTTTTGAATCATATTTTTCAATACCTAAAAATTCGAATTTAATATCTTTATCTTTTAAAATTTTTATAATATCAGAAGATTTATCCATTTTTTCAGCAGAATACTCTTCATCTAAATCAGATGCATGTCCAACAAAAGCCATACCTAGCATTGTCATAACAACATCATCATTTGAAACATCCATATAAACTTTTATATCTAGGCTTTGCCCATCAAAAAGTGCTAAGCCAGAACCATAACTCATTTCATATAAATAAACATCATTTTTTCTTTTTAATTTACAATCAATATTAGCAGATTTATACTCCTCATTATTTATTGTTATAGTAGCTGAATAATTTTTCTTAGAAAAGCTCTTATTCATCAATCTTGCTACACTTTTGGCATCATATCCACCAAAAAAAGCAAATTTTACAACCACTAAAGCTAACACTGCAATAATTGCAATTAATAAACCATTTTTTTTCATAATTACCTCCTTTTATTTATGTATCTATTATAAAAATATATTAAAAAAATTGCAATGTTTATAATATTTTTTGACATTATTTTCATTTAATTTTGTCGAATAAAATTATTTTTTGGTGAAATACTAAAATAAAAACAATACAAAAATTGTATTGTTTTTTATTAAATATGAGGAGAATAAATATGAAAACTTTAAATAATACAGCACTAATTCTTGTAATTGTTGGTGCTCTAAATTGGCTACTCGTTGGACTTTTCAAGTTTAATCTAGTAGACTCAATTTTCGGTGAACTATCTTTTCTTACAAGACTAATTTATGCTTTAGTAGGAATAGCAGGAATTTGGGCAATAGCATTTTTTAGTAAAATAAAAAATTAACTAAAAAGGAGCGAAAGAAATCTTTCACTCCTTTTTTAATTATTATTTGCCTGCATATAATTTTATAATTTGAATTAAGACATCTGAACTTTTTTCCATATCTTCTAAACAAATATATTCATATATGCCGTGAAAATTGTGGCCTCCTGTTCCTAAATTAGGGCAAGGAAGTCCTTTTGCTGAAATCTCAGCGCCATCTGTACCTCCCCTAATTTCCTGAATTAAAGGAGTAACCCCGATACTCTCCATTGCTTTTTCTGCCATCTCAACAATATGCATATTATTTGAAATTATATTTTTCATATTGTAATATGTATCTTTAATTTCAAGTTTTATACAATTATTGTATTCAGAATTTAGAGAAGCAACAATTTCAGTAATTGTTTGTTTTCTCTTTTCAAATCCTTCTTTGTCAAAATCTCTTATTAGAAGCTTCATTTTTGTACATGAAACATCACCAACAATTGAATCCAAATGATAATATCCTTCATACTTTTCAGTAGTTTCTGGATACTCTGCCGGAATAGTACTTATAATTTTATTTGCTATCATTTGAGAATTCACCAAAATATTTTTTGCAGAACCTAAATGAGTAGATACACCAGTTATTTCAATTTTTATACTCGCAGCATTGAAATTTTCAAAAGAAATTTCACCTAAATCAGAGCCATCTACTGTATAAGCAAAATCTGGAGTAAATTTAGTTAGATCAAAATATTTTGTGCCTTCGCCGATTTCTTCATCTGGAGTAAATGCTATAAAAATATCACCATGAGGAATATCTTGTGTTTTAAGATTTTCAAGCATAGTCATTATTTCAGCAATTCCAGCTTTATCGTCTGCTCCAAGTAATGTTGTACCATCTGTTGTAATAAGAGTTTTTCCTTTGTGATTTTTCAAGTCAGGATATTGCTCAACATCTAAAACAGCACTTTCACCAAGCTTAACAGATTCACCATTATAGTTTTCTATAATTTGTGGCTTCATATTTTCATCTGTAACAGCCTCAGAAGTATCCATATGTGAAATAAAACCTATTTTAGGTGCATCAGTATTTCCTTTTAGATATGCGTAAATATAGCAATGAGCTTCATCGTAATAAACCTCATCCAAATTAAGTGCATTCAATTCCTCAATTAAAACTTTTGCCAGATTTCTTTGATTTTCTGTACTAGGACTAGCTCCAGTTTCTGAATTAGAATTTGTTGGAATTTGAATATACTTTAAAAATCTGTCTAAAATTTTCATACGACTTTCCTCCTTTGTAAATTTTGGCTAGCAAAAATGCTTGCTTGATTAATATTCGTATGGTGGTATTATATCACGCTAGTCTTAGTATTTCAACGAAAAAATCTCAGCCTTCAGCTGAGATTTTATTCTAATATCCTAATTCTTCAATTATAGATTTTATTTCATCTTTATATTGTTCTTCTGCTTTTACAAATAATACTGTATTATCTATTCTACAAGTGTATCCAAAATGACCACTTGCCACTATCTCATACATTTCATAATTTGATAAAGTAGTTTGAAGTTCTAATTTAACGACATTACCTTTATATATTTCAATCATATTTCTATCTTTTTCAAACATCAATTCCGCATCTTTATTTCCAGATAACACGAAAAACTCCATTTCCCATTTATCTGAATTATTAACTTTTCTTCCATCTAATATATCTATAAAAGTATCATAATATTCTTTGCTTTCTTCTACAGTATATTCTTTTGAATTTAAAACTTTATCAAAATCATCTACTGATATTGCTTTCTTATCACAACCAGTTAATGAGATTAGAACAATTATAAAAACTAAAATCAAACATACAATTTTTCTTTTCATTTTTTACCTCTTTATCATATAAATTTATATGATATTATCAATAAAACAAATTATTATCAATACTTTTGCAAAACAAAAAACCTTCAAAAAATTGAAGGTTTTTATATGTTATTTATATTTAATTAAGCTGCATCTTTTATAGAATCATAGAATATTACTGTAGAAACTCCCATGTAAGGAACTAACCAGAATAATAAAAATCCTATTGTAAATGGTGTTAATAAGAACCATCCAATGAAACTTAATCCTAGGCAGAAGTATGCCCATTTATGACCTTTCATCATATTCCAGCTTTGTTTTAATACCTCTGTCATTCCAACTTCTGGATTATCAATATAAATATAATTTATCATAGATAATCCTAATGAAATAATTATACCAGGAATTACAAAAGCTATTGTTCCTAAGCATATTAAAATACCTGCTAATAAAGCTGATACAAATACTTTTAAAATTAGATTTCCTTTACTAAATATTTCTGTTAATTCTGGCTCTTCACCTCTAGCTATTTTCATGAAGTAACTAGCCATTCCTAAAGATAAGAACAAAGAAACAAATGTAGTTATTAATGATGCAACAGGATTAGCTGTTGTTTGTGTAAATTTTGTTCCAAAATATTCAACAGTTTTTGATTCTCCTGGTAAAACTTTGTTAACTAGAGAATTTACAACTGCTGATATAGCAAATACTACTAAAAGCATTAAAGCTGCTTTCATTTTTTTACCATTAAGAAGCTCTTGTGCTTTTAATTTAATCTCTGAAGATTTCATAATCTTCCCCTCCTTTTTTTATGATACTTTTCTTATATACTATTTTTCGATTTTTTTCAACATTTTTTGCAAATTTTATTAGTTTACCTATTATTTCATTTTTTCTATATAATTTGCAATTTTTTCAGGAGTAATACCTAATTCATCTAAAACTTCACTTGCATCATATCTATCGTAAAGTTTCTTTTCTAATCCATAATTTTTAACTTTTATATTTGTATCTCCAAAATAACTAGCTATTTTTTGACCAAATCCCCCATCTAAAATTCCATCTTCTAATGTTATTATTATATCATGTTTTTCTTTCAAATTATTTAAACATTCAATATCTAAAGAATTTATGAATCTTGGATTTATAAGTGTTGGCTTAAATCCTAATTTTTCTTCTATAAGTTTTGCTGTTTCTTCACCAATTTGATAAAAATCTCCTACTGCGATTATAGCAACTTTTTCACCAGCATTTTCTACTTTATATTTATTTATACAATTTGAATAATTTTTTTCACCTTCTCTTCCATCATCTATTACTCCATTGCAAGGCATAAAAATCATTACTGGATATTCGTTTTGATCAATAGACCAATCAAGCATTGATAAATATTCTTTTTTATTTGTTGGAGCCAAAACTACTAATTCAGGAATATTAGCAAATTCTGAAATAGCTGTAACTCCAATATGTGTAACATCATTCATTCCAAAAACGGATGGAGAACCTAGAACTATAGTTGCAGGATTTTTATTTATACATAAATCTTGTGCCAATTGATCATAAGTTCTTTGCATAAAAGTAGCATTTGTTCCAAGAACTGGCTTACATCCATTTTTTGCAATTCCAGAAATCATACCTACCGCATGTTCTTCAGCAATCCCAACATCTACATAATTTTTTCCAGCTTTTATTCTTTTGTCTTTTGTAAAACCAAATGCAACAGGAACACCAGCTGCAATTGCAACAACTTTTGGATCTTTAGAAATTTTATCTAAAATTAAATCAGCAGTTAAAGATTCATAATCTTCTTCATTAAATTCAAATTTTACTTTTCCTGCTGCTCTATCAAAAGGCATTGTCCAATGCCATGGTTCTCTATTTTTTTCAGCTGGCTCATATCCTTTTCCTTTAACAGTATTTATATGAACGACTATTGGATGATCTACATCTTTTACTTTTTCAAAAACCTTAATTAATTTTTCTATATTATTTCCTTCTGGCTCATAAATATAGTCTAATCCAAATGCTGTAAATAAATTTGTTCTTGCTGTACCTTCTCTTAATTCTTTCAAATTTTTATATAAACCACCATGATTTTCAGCAATTGATTGATCATTATCATTTACAATTATTATAAAATTTGAATTAAGTTCTGAACCTGCAAAATCTAAACCTTCTAGAGCTTCTCCTCCACTTAAAGAACCATCACCAATAACTGCAATTACATTTTCTTTATCACCTTTCAAATCCCTAGCTTTTGCTAAACCTGATGCTAAAGAAACAGATGTTGATGTATGACCAATTATGAAATAATCATGTGCAGATTCATCTGGAGCTGAATATCCAGAAACTTCATGAAATCTATTTTCATCAATATATCCATAAGCTCTTCCTGTAAGCATTTTATGAGGATAAGTTTGATGTGATACATCATATACTATTTTATCTACCGGCGAATTAAACACATAATGAAGTGCTATTGTGGCTTCTACAAATCCAAAATTTGGGCCACAATGTCCACCTATATTTGTAAGTCTATTAAATAAACCTTCTCTAATTTCTTCTGCCAGAATATTTAATTCTTCCATATTTAATTTTTTGACATCTTCAGGTCCTTTTATTTTTTCTAAATACATATTTATTTTTTCCCTTCTATTTTGATAGCCACAGAATATCATAAAAGCAAGTAACTTTCAATCGTTACTTGCTTTTAAATTTTTTATTTTAATTTTTCTACCCATTCACTTTCTTTAAAACCTACTAAAACCAATTTATCAGAAATAAGTAAAGGTCTTTTTACTAGCATTCCATCTGATGAAAGCAACTCTATTTTTTCTTCATCAGACATTGATGCAAGTTTATCTTTAAGCTTTAATTCTTTGTATTTTAATCCACTCGTATTGAAAAATTTTCTTACTTCCAATCCACTTAGTTTTATCCATTTTTTTAACTCAGTTTTATTTGGATTTTTCTCTACAATATGTCGTTCAGCAAAATCAACTTTGTTTTCTTCTAACCATTTTCTTGCCTTTTGGCAGGTTGTACATTTTGGATAACATATAAATAAATTTTTCATTTTTACCTCCATGTTAAATATTTAAAATCTTATTTATAACTAAAAGAGCAGCATTTGCTTCCATTAAATTGTCATTTATCTTTTTAGTGATTCTATTTGGAATTCCAAAAGCCGTAGCATAAGTTAAATAGTCGTCCCAAACAATAGCTTCATCCATATCTCTTTGTTCCATTAAACTGTAATCTTTAATGTATTTTTTTAATCCTTGAGCTTTTTCCAATTCCTCTTTACCAATTTTTGTTAAAACATGTCTTTTAGATTTTTGGTATGTAACTATATTTATGATAATTAAACCAGAATACCCAATTATTAAAATAGGATTTTCTTTTAGTAAATATATAACTGTAAGTATAGCTAATGAATACAATACAACAATACTTCCTAAAACACCGCTTCTATTTTCAGATCTAGGTGTAGTTTTTAATATAAATTTCTTATAATCAAACAAATATAAAAAGAAGAAACCAATTAAATTAAATATAAAAATATGTATTTTAAAAACTCCAATTGCATCAAATTTTAATATTGGTATAAAAACCATATTCATTATAGTAAGCAAACAAATTGGTCTTATAAGATGATTTACTTCTTCTAAAACTTTATTAAAAACTTTATGCTCATACAATTTTTCAATAATTAGTTTTTTAATTCGTAAAAAAGATTGAAAAATCCTATCTGTTTTTTTATCATCATTTATAAATATTTTTTTCATATCTGAAAATTTCAAAGACTTACCGACTAAATCTTTTTGACTTTCATCAAAAATCATTTCAAGTATTTCAATTTCTATACTTTTTAATTTATTTAGATGTAAAACTTTTACTTCATCATCATTTATAATATCTAAATTACCTCTATGAATTAAGTCAACAATGCAAGTCATTATCAATTCTTTGGCACCAACTTTTCCATCAATTAATGCTTCTGCAAAAACTGGCTTCATAACACAACCTGGATTTCTAGTATAATCTTTTACTTTTCTACCATATCCACTATTTAAACGAATTACAAATACAATACCTCCAAGATCCAAAGTAACTACAGCAAATATAATTAACATATTTAAATTTTCTTTTTGATTTTTTCCCTTGAAAACTTTATCCATTTTAGCAATCATTCTTTCAAAATTTGATACTTCTTTTCCATATCCTTTATCAAATTGAAGTTTAAGATCTTTATTATAATTTTTTAATGAAATACTATATATATTATGGTCTATTTCATTATTACATTTTTCACCATTAATTAAAAAATTTTTATTAAGGTGTGGCAATATTATTTTGACTTCATTAGTTCCTAAAACTTGAGAATTTATATTTTTCAATTCTATAAAAGAATTATCTTTTGTAGTTTCTGCTACTAATTCAGTTGGAATTTTATAAGTTAATGTAATAGTATTATCATTATTTTTTTCAAATTTAGTATTATGGTAATAATTAATACCTGCCTTATATATTCCTAATTTAGATTTTTCTCCTACCTCCTTTGGAACTGTTTCTACAGATACCATTGCCATTTCATTATTATATTCAAATGGAAATGGGATATAAGTATGATATAAATCATATGAATTTAGTTTTACTTTCTGCTCAACAACAACATTATCTGAATTTACTTTTATTGTTGTATACATATTGTCTATTTTATCTTTATATATTTCATCATAATCATATAAATTTCTTGATTTACCATAATACATTCCAACATAAATAAAATAAGCCAAAATTACCACTACAATTATTGCAAATTTAATTAAATTTTTCTTCATACTCTACCCCTTATTTATATTGATTAATACTTAGCTATATAATCTTAATTTAGCCACTTCATTTGTGCATATTAACATAAATTAATTATATATTTTTTTCATGATTTTTTCAATATTTCATTATATTATTTTAAACTTGATAAAAACTATTGCCGCTTCTGATTTTCTTGACTTGACGGCATTTCTCTGCTACAATTGCATTATAATCTTATTAAGGAGGTTTTCACTGTGAAAAAAGAAGCTCAAATGCGGGAAATAGCAAAGCAAATCTCTTTTTTTACAATAGGTCTTGCTGATTTTGCCGCAACACCAGGAATTGGCATTGGTTTCACACCAAAGTCAATTGGAAATCCTTTTAGAAAACTTAAAAAAATTCTAAAACAAAAAATTCAACCTTACAATTTGAAAGTTGTAAAGAAGCCAGAACTTGCCAATTATATGGTCATTCTTTATTCTGAGTTTGACAACGAAGATGGATATGACTGTTTTGGATGCCAATGTTACCCAAAATCAAAAACCAAACAATTCCCTAATGTTGAAGCAATTCGTTATTCTGGAGTTGAAGGAGATGTAAATACTCTTCGTTTCAATTCAAAGAATTCCAAAGTAATATTTCTTAGTCCAGTTGAAACCAAGAAAGCTCGATAAAAGCTTAAAAACCCCCTCAGTTTTCTGAGGGGGTTTGGTTTTAATTATTAGCAATTATTTTTAATACAATTTTTTATAATTCTTATATAATCTTCTATATCATAATTGTCTGAATATGATTGATGTATCAATTCTAAATCGCAACTTTTAAATGCTCTATCAATCATCTTATCTCTTTCAATTCTTTTTTCAGCTGTTTGATGCTCCGGACCATCTAATTCTATACAACAAACTATTTGATTTGTATTTTTATCATATATAACATAATCTATACTTTTCCCAAATAAATCTTTTTCCAGCTCTTTTTCTCTCATATTGTTTTGCCTAATAATTCTGTTTAGAGCAACTTGAGGATATACTTCTAAATTTAGATTCTCATTTTCTCGAATAGTTGCAATTATTTTTACTAAAAATTTATAAAATCGAATTTCATTCACACTCATAAAATAATCACATTTTCTATAATTTGGAATTACAATACATTCTAAATTTCCATCTTCATCATATTTTTTTATTTGCTTAACTTCTCTTTTTTCTTCCATTGGTACTCCTGTTATTTTATAAACAATTTTAAAAGTGGTTATAATAACCACTTTTTATCTTCTATTGAACTTTAAAAATTACCTTTTGACTTGTCCAAACATTTAAATCATATTCTATAGTTA
>Ga0129306_1001908_pt1 | contig 20826 bp, 20 predicted proteins | sample P827metagenome_FD_94438 | JGI IMG/M metagenome (GOLD analysis project Ga0129306, IMG submission 94438) | Capybara group fecal microbial communities from Wisconsin, USA - P827 metagenome | ecosystem: Host-associated > Mammals > Digestive system > Large intestine > Fecal | place: USA: Wisconsin... | reverse complement strand
TCATGTCATTGTAACATATTTCGTACCTGTTTGTCGCTATATTCTTCTCGCCACCGCCTTGAAGGCCCACACCACAAAGTGTGCCGCGCTTGATACTACCGACAATCCCGCCGCCTTGCGATACAGGTTCCAGATTCGCCTCAACGCCTCAACCTTATTGGAAGAAAGGGTTCCCGCGCTTCTTCTGTACTTCACAAGATTCTTATCAAGTCCGTAACCCGTGTGGCCTGCGCGAAGTATCTGCCACCAGGTCGCCGTATCCTCGCTCTTGATGTTTGGCATCTTAATCAATTCGTCTGCCACCTTCTCACGGTCGATTAACACCGTGGAAGTAAAAATCGTTGTATTCGAAAGCGCCTGCTTGTAAGTAATGGTCTCGGGCACTCTCACAACCTTGCCCGTTCCCACACACTTTTCATCCGCAAATTCATAGCTTGTAAAAACAAAGCCCGCGTCCTTCTCCCCCATGAACTTAAGGGTATCCTCAAGCTTCGTAGGCTCCCACTTATCGTCAGCATCGAGAAAGGCTATATATCTGCCCTTAGCCTCAGACAATCCGCGGTTTCGCGCCGCATAAGCTCCGGCGTTCTGCTCCTGCCTTATTACACGTACTCGCGAGTCATTAATGGCCTCAGCCGCCGCCAGACTCCTGTCCGTGGAGCAATCGTCCACAAGAAGAAGTTCGAAGTCCTTGTATGTCTGGTTAATCACCGACTGAACCGTTTCCCATATGAACTTTTCGGCATTGTAAAGCGGCACTATAATACTTACCATCGTCGTCTCCGAATCTATTCTGCTTTGTAATCCTTAAGCAAAGTCACTTTATAACCGTTGCCGTCGGGAAGCACCATATAATACGTTCCCGCCTCGAGTGCCTTCTGCACCACATATTCCTCGTCATACTTGGTTACATACACGTATCGGCCGATTGCGATGTTGTTAAGAGTATGTCTGTACTCCTGAGCCATCTCCTCGCCCGCCTCGTAATCGAGGCCCGCCATATACGGATTATTGTCATCGCGGCCCACAAGAACAACATTGTTTCCGTCTATCCTGCGCGCAATCTCCATGAATGTTTCCGGCGCCCACACAACCTTGCCGGGTTTAAGGTCTGCAAGCGTCGCTCTAACTGCTTCCTCAGCCTGCTTCTGCTCGCTTCTCGTCACCGCGTCGTTGTAGGGCCGGAAGTTCACCGTTGCCAATATCACCACCGCTATGCCCACAGAGTACCATACGTGACCGTGTTTTTCTTTGGCGAAATTCTTAAGAGTTTCTGACATGTATGCCACAAACACTCCGGGCAGTAAAAGAACCTGCCACTTCACCCGCTGTTTCCTAATCGCAGCCAGCACTAACGCCGCCACAACAGCCACCACGTAAACTGCCGCAATTTTACCGGCGGTATTGATCGCTCTCACATTCTTAATCGGGCTCATCAGTGCAAAGAATATTCTGTCTATCCTTACAAGCGGCGCATTAACCGCCATTGCGACAATCGCCCACACATATTTCTTATTAAGCAGTAAAAGCACTGCTGCCGGAATCACAACTCCGTACGCTACCGCATAACCGCAGTACCCCTCGCGAAGCATCGGATAGCCCACAGTTACGGGAACGCCGAAGCTCGGCAGATACGTTCCCGCCATCAGTACCAGCATATACACAATCATGAAATATGACCGGTCCGCCACCTCAAGCTTCTTGCCAATCGCATACACTATAGCGAGGTTCAGTACGAACACGATTGCTGGTATCAACAGTCCCGCCGACACCGCCATCGGCACACCAAAGAAATCCGCCAGCGTAATATACAAAAGCGGCATCACATAAATCTTGTTAAAAATCGGAAGCCCCTGCTCAATAAGCTTACCCGTCATCGCCGAGTACTCATATATGCTTCCCTTGGCAAGCGACGTCGACACAATCTCCCAGGTATCGTCATTCACGTACGACGGTGCCAGATAGAAATACGAATACATAAACAGCATCGCTGCCGGCACAAGAAAGTACAGCATATGCGCATTAAGCTTAGGTCTTGCAAATTCGGGGCGCTTGATAAGCAATAATATAGCTCCGACCGCCGCCATTCCGCTCATCGTTCCAACCGCAATCCACTCAAACGTCTGCATGTTAAGATCCAGCTTAAGCATCGCCAGCGTCTCAATAAAAAGCATCGCAAAAAGAGAAAGAAAACCCACAAGATACCCTTTAAGGCATCCCACGTTTCTTTCTCTGAATCTGCACGATATTCCGACACCGAACAAAAGCGGTGCCAACACTATCAACAAAATTCCGACTATCGCCATCGGCATAATCCTTTACAGTCTTGCTGTATCCACGTTGTCGCGAAACCACTCGTAAGCAAGCTTAACGCCCTCTTCAAGCTCCACTTTGTGAGTCCAGCCAAGGTTATGAAGTTTGGTTACATCCGTAAGCTTTCTGGGAGTTCCGTCGGGCATCGCGCTGTTCCATACGATTTCGCCTTCGTATCCCACAGTCTTTTTAACTGTCTCGGCAAGCTCCTTAATGGTAACTTCCTTGCCGGTACCGATATTTACATGCTGCTCGCCGCTGTAATTCTCAAGTAAGAATACGCAGGCATCAGCCATATCATCAACATATAAGAACTCGCGAAGCGGTGAGCCTGTGCCCCAGAGTTCAACGGACTTGGCGCCGTTAACCTTCGCATCGTGGAACTTTCTGATCATAGCAGGCATAACATGTGAGCCCGCAAGGTCATAATTGTCATGAGGTCCGTAAAGATTGGTAGGCATGCAACTGATGAAGTCATCACCATATTGACGCTTATAGAACTTACACATCTCAAGTCCCGAAATCTTCGCAATCGCATAAGCTTCATTGGTCACTTCGAGTGGACCTGTAAGAAGCGCATCCTCGGGAATAGGCTGAGGAGCCATCTTGGGATAAATACATGTAGATCCCAGAAAAAGAAGCTTCTTCACCTTATTCACGTGTGCCGCATTGATTACGTTGCACTGAATCTGCATGTTCTCGTAAGCAAACTCTGCGGGAGTGGTGTTATTGGCATTAATACCGCCGACCTTGGCAGCCGCAAGTACGACTACATCGGGCTTTTCTTTCTCGAAGAAATCATAAACCGCAGCCTGATTGGTAAGGTCCAACTCCTTGTGAGTTCTCTTAACTATATTGGTATAGCCTTTGGACTCGAGGTTTCTTACGATGGCGCTTCCCACCAGTCCTCTGTGTCCGGCTACGTAAATCTTGTCTGTCTTGTTCATTATCTGACACCGGCTTTCTTTAAATCTGAATCTACCATCATCTCTACGAGACCGTCGAAGCTTACATCGCGCTTCCAGCCGAGAGTCTGCTCAGCCTTGGTGCAGTCGCCCCAGAGGAACTCAACCTCAGCGGGTCTGAAGAATACGGGATTAACATCGACCATGAGCTTGCCGGTCTTAACATCGTAAGCCTTCTCGTCTACGCCTGTGCCCTCGAATCTAAGCTCAACGCCTGCCTTCGCAAAAGCAATCTGTACGAATTCTCTTACGGTATGAGTCTCATTGGTGGCAAGCACGTAATCACCGGGCTTGTCCTGCTGAAGCATCATCCACATACCCTTAACGTAGTCGCCCGCAAAGCCCCAGTCACGCTTGGCATCCATGTTACCGAGGGATAACTTATCCTTCTTACCGGCTAAGATGTCGGCAATAGCAAGCGTAATCTTTCTGGTAACAAAGTTCTCTCCTCGTCTGGGTGATTCGTGGTTAAAAAGAATACCGTTGCAAGCAAACATGTTATAAGACTCTCTGTAGTTAACGGTAATCCAGTAAGAATAAAGCTTAGCTACGCCATAAGGGCTCTTGGGGTAAAAAGGAGTCTTCTCGCTCTGAGGAGCGGTCTCCGGAAGTCCGCCGAAAAGTTCTGAAGTGGAAGCCTGATAGAACTTACACTTGGGATTGGCCATTCTTACAGCCTCAAGAATCTTAAGAGTAGCCACACCCGTAGCCTCAGCCGTATACTCGGGAATTTCAAAAGAAATACCTACATGAGACTGAGCCGCAAGGTTGTATACCTCATCGGGAACAATCTTGTTCATAAGAGAAATAAGTCCCGAAGAGTCTGTCATGTCGGCATAGTGCATGAAAAGCTTCTTGCCGTTTATGGAATCATCATTCAAAAGATGGTCGATTCTCTCTGTATTGATAGTGGAGTGGCGGCGCATAAGTCCGTGCACTTCATAGCCCTTCTCAAGCAGGAACTCTGCAAGATAGGAACCGTCCTGTCCGGTAATACCGGTAATAACTGCTTTCTTCATTAAAAATCTCCGTTCAAAAAAATAGCCTTGCGGGGCATAATCACCTCGCAAGGCTTATTATAACATACTATGCAAGTCCAATCTTTAAGAAAAACAAAATTATTAATCACAGGTCGTTTGGTTACAGTCGCTCATCCATGTATAAAAATTCGAGACGTATTCATCAACCACCTTTTCTTTTTCCTTTTCATCCTCTATTTCATAATAGGCTTTATCCAAAAACTCATACTTGCTACTAATAGTTCCGTCTATAATATGATATACGCTCGGAACCCATTTTATATCAAAGCGTTCGGTCAATTCTTTATAAAAACAAACATCTTCATCGCTCGCGTCTTCAGCCCTGCTCTTATCTCTGAATTCTTTTATGTCCATGTAATACAAGCCCGAAGCATCTTCCGTACCGGTATACTCCTCAACAATCGGATGAAATTTCTGGCAATCTCTGCAGTCAGGTCGTCCTATATAAAGAATAAAGTCCGACCCCAAAGTCATTTTATTCATGACCTGCTCATACGATATTTCTTCCAGTCCACTCGGCCTGTCTACGTAGTTCCCGTCTAAGCTCTTAAGTATATTGCTTATCGTAACTTTATCCAGTTCTTCATATACTTTTACATCGCCATTTTTGATTACTGCCATAGTCGGAGTCATTTCAATTCCAAGTTTTTTCAAATTGGAGGAATCGTTTATTTTGTCTGCATCCAAATACTTTACTTTAATTTTCTCTTTTTTTGCAGCATCTTTAATGATTGGTCCAACCACCGAACACTCTCCGCAACCTTCCTGCCCGTAATATACTATCGCATTTCCCCCGTCATTCAGTATTGCTTCAAATTCAGCCAGCGAAATTTCCTTGAAATATGCGTTGCGAGCAAGAAAGAGCAACAGCGCACCTATCAAGCAAATACAGAACGCAATCAAAACCCCAATAACAGTTTTCTTTTTACCATTCATCTCATTTTCCTCACTAATCTCGTTTATTAATCAAATCACAAAAGTCAACTATTCGTTTGGCGTATTGCGCCGCATGCTCATCATGTGTGACCATTATGATTGTTATTCCGTCTTTGTTTAATTCTCTAAACAGCTTCATTACTATATCTCTGTTTTCCTCATCAAGGTTACCTGTAGGTTCATCCGCAAGTATTATTTCCGGCTTATTGGTCAGCGCTCTGGCAATTGCCGCGCGTTGCTGCTGTCCTCCTGATATTTGTTCAGGAAAGGAATCTGCTTTATCAGACAGCCCGACTCTTTCCAGCAAGGAACTCACAATCTCTTTTCTTTCTTTCTTGGAAAATCCTGCATATCCAAGCGGGACTTCAACATTTTCATATACCGTGTATTCCTTAATCAGATTGAAGTTCTGAAACACAAATCCTATTTTTTTATTTCTTATATTCGCAAGTTTTGACTCCGATAGTTCAGCAATGTTTTGTCCCTCCAAGCTATAACGACCATTGTCAAAAAGTTCTATACACCCGATAATTTTTAGCAGAGTGCTTTTACCACAGCCTGATTTCCCTTTTATCGCAACAAAGTCTCCTTTGGCGACATTAATATTCAAATCGGAGAACACAGGGTACTCTCCGTGCTTACCGTGATATGCTTTTTCAAGATTGTTTATTTCAATCACCATCATGCCACACTCCCTCAGTATTCTTCATATATAGCGCCGGTCAAATTCTTGCTTCTTGTTTTCTTGTAGGCTATAAGCACACCGCAAATGTTGACCACCAAGACAGTGGACAAAAGAGCCAGTACAGTAGCAGCGCTATGATAGCAAATCTCAATTTCCATAAATGCGGGGCGCGACAACATTATTGTGTCCGACAGCACAAAAGCCAACAAAGTCGGAAAAACAGTAAGCAGTGCCAATTCCAGCGCAATTTCTTTTACAATCTGCCTATTTCCTGCTCCCATAGTCACGCATACCGATATAGCAAATCTTCTCTTTTCTATAAGGAGTGCCTCAAAGCTTACTACGCCCATAAATACAATAATCATTAACGGTATTAGAAATAGCAGAATTGTCTGCATTTCCCTTTCAAATCTCGATCCCGCTTTAAGGAAATCATAGTAATTGCTTGATAAGTCATAGCTAAAATCTGGATTTATCTCGTAAAGTTTCCGCTCAGTCTGATTAAGCGTCTGACTAATTTGCGCAGTAGCCATGTTATCTGTCAGCACACTTATCTTACAATCTGCAAATGTAGATACCGTACCATATTGATAGTAATATCTCATAGGAATGTAGATTGTATGGCAATTGTCTTTATCTCCAACATCATTGATCGAATATGGTGTTCGGCTATTATCTTTGAAAACAATATCTTCGTCTTCTATACCGAAAACTATTTCTTCATAATTAACTGTATTTTCATTGTTTGCCAATTTTATTGCATCTACAAAATCCTTGTCAGCTCTGATTTCATTTACACCGGACGAATACACTATCTCGTATCGGTCTACAATTTCTTCTCCTGCTTCAAAATGGCTCTTTCCGGCAAAAGTAATTATGTTTGTAACAATTTCTACAGAATAATCATCACCAAAAGCATCTCGCAACACATCCTCTTGTTCCTCGGTAAAAATTCTATCCTGTATTTCTCCACTCTTATCAGGCGTTACCCTGATTTCAAACTTGTTAAACTCTTCTCTTCTTGTAAGTTCCTTTTGAGTCTTGTCAACTTGAACCACGGAAGAAATCGCAATCGTCAGCAATAATATTCCCACAAACACTTGGAGAAATACTAACAAATTGACCGCCTTGTTTCTTTTAATTCTTTTTTTTACTACAGATAATAGATATTCCATTATTTATTCCCACAATGAGTTATTTCATTTTTCTCACGCTTTTAGCTGCTAAAAAAATTGATGTCAGCAGTGCAAATACAAAAACCACAAAGAGTGCATAAATAGGAAAATCAAATTCATACAAATTGAAGCTCTTAAGCGGAATCTTCAGCAATAATGCTGATAAATAAGCTATTATAGCTCCGGACGTCGAAACAATAAGATTTTCAAATAGATTTTGGGCAAAAAATGTCTTCCTTCTTACTCCCGTGCAGTAGCAGACATAAGTAGCGATCGTTTTCTTTTCCATATAAAACATATGAATACTGTATATTGATACAAGGGAATACAACAGTACCGTGCCGCATATGCCAATTACTTCTCGTGAAGCTTTCTTATTGTCATCTGACATATTAAAATACTTTTCTATTTCGTTATGAACATATAGATTCCCATCTCCCACAAGATTTTGCGGAACTCTCGAATCATCAAAAAAGTATAGCCTTGGGTATCCGACATCAACAGCATCGGAATTATTTATCAAAATGTGTCCACTGTCAAGATTTTCTGCTGTAATTCCGCACACAGTAAACACTTTATTACCAATAATTATCTTGTCTCCTACGGCGATATCATACATATCTTTAATACGTCTTCCTACTATGCATTCGCTTTCAGGATTTGAAATTCTATGTCCTTCACCAAAAAAGCCTTCAAAAAGATCCGGATAATTTGCATCTGTTACTCGTAAACCGACCCCGGTTAAATAATTATCCTCGCAAAAAGCCATATTCTGTTCGCAAAAAAAACTATAATGAGAAAAATCATTGGGAATGTCTTTGTCGTTGCACACCACAAGCAAACTTAAATTGTCAATATTCTTAAACTTTCCCACTTCGCTTAATCGCTTTATTGACCCGTAAAAAACTCCAAGATACAAAAGCGTCACAAAGAAACACAGAAAGAAAACAAGAAATCTGATAATGCTCGCTAATCTATATCTTCGTACGTTTAAAGCAGAAATCTTCAATAAATAATTTATACTATTCATTCATCCTTCTCTTTAACAGGGCTCAGCATATATACTTTACCCTCTGTTATTTCAGTTAAATATAACGTATTATCATTTCTACCTGTAAACCCTGAATATATAAGTTTAGAAGGAACCTCATCCTCAAATACGCATTCTTCGCATATTCCGTTTTTGTTAAATATATAAAGCTTTCGACTACAATCGTCAAAAACATAGTATGCACCATCAATCTCAACAATATCTACTGCCGAAAACAAGCTGGAAAACGCGTTCTTGTTTATACAATTACCATCTTTGTATGTAGATATCTCTGCATATCCGGTCGTCCATGCATTTTTGTTCTCCAATTCATACTGCGAAACGCAGCATATCGCATTCTCCTCCGCGCAATCACATATCTTCGTTACCGTTATCGGTTCTATTAATTCACATTTTTCCCCGGCATACCTATATAGCCCGGATTTTTTTAAATCATCTCCCCAAAGCATAACCGACAAATATATTGTTCCACTCGTATCAATCTCAATATCGGTAACCTTAGAATTTCTGGGTATACTTTCAGATAACGATATTTCCGACACAAAGAGACCTTCTTTTGTCAAAACTTGAATTCTGTAATTTCCCGAATCATAAACGCAAACACAGTCATCATTTACTGCAATACAATTTGGCGAAATAAACTCCGCCTGCCCGCTCCCAAGCATTCCAACAGTTCTCACAAGCTTATTTTCAAAAGACCAGACAACTATCCTGTCGTTACCGGAATCGCAGATATAGAGGTTTTTTTCATCCGAGTCAATCATCGTAGGTTTGTTCAAATCCACTCCGATCAGGGGCACTTCCGTCTTGTCATAAGTAATGTTCTGTTCCGGATTCATATAATCTATTACCTGTTTTTTTTGCGTAACCTTACAACCGCTAATACACATCAATGCTAATAACAGTAATATCAATTTTAATTTACAATTCATAATGCCCTCACAAATATTGCATGCAAGCAAATTCTTCCTTATTGCTGTTTTAGTTTATTCTAATAATTATTCACAACATCCTATTTTGTCACAAAAAGATGTAGTCTTTCTAACCTGGCTTCCCCCTTCATCACACCAACGTTCCTTTGTGCCGGTTCTGTACTTAGTTCCAGTGTTTAACCATAAAAATCCGCAATCCTTTGAATAATCGCAAGTAGTGCCTACAGTACTGTCTATCTCAGTCCAGCCCGAGCAACCGGCCTGTGAAGAAATACTATTTCCAATCCACATTGTCACAATCAATGTCACTGCTAATGCAAATGTCGTTATTTTTTTCATTGTCTTTTGTCCTCCTTCTTTTGCTTGCATGCAATCAGAAAATAATCACCGTTCTTCCAAGACTTTCGGATATTCATCCGAAAGTCTTACTACCGTCGGGAATTCTTTTATTCCGAACAAATAAGGCAACAACCCTTCCGGATCATACAATGAAGCTTCCGCATCATCGTTAGAAATTGTTACAACTATCCCCCCAGGATAATCATTGCAAACACTGGAAATATCTGTTTGGTCATCGCAAAAAGCAAGGTAAACAGCTTTCCCCTCCGACTGATTGTCGCGCGCAATATTATCTAAAATATTCCTTTTTATATGGTTTATATCCCCCAATGAGATTGATTTTTTTACCATTTTTTCAAAACTATCTGTTCTAAATACAACTTTCCCCTGATCTATAACGAAGAAGCAAGGTGTAAACGATGCAATTCCTTTTCTACCAGTGCGGTAATAATACGTCTCGGTATCTTCATTGATAAATTCGCTCGGGATTTCTTTTCTCCATACCACTATTGCTTCGAGATTAGTGCCACGCAAAGCCTCACAGAGCGCATCTATAGAAGGCAATTTATCCATGCAGGGGTGACATTTTTTATCTATATAAAAAACAACTGTCGTATCAGTAACTATCTTATCTAGTCCACTTTTTCTCCCGTTTGCATCAAACACTTCTACCGATTCAATTATTTCACCAACATATAAGTCTGAATCGGCTCTTTTTCTCACAAAATATACTATGATGCAAATCACAATGACAGATGCAATCATGACACCCGCTACAATGAGTTTTCTTCTCACCCAATCACCCCCAGCGTCTCAATCTTTGAATATGATGCTCTCATTGTATACATCATACAGTTGCGTTGTCAATTTAATAGCACTTGTTATCATATTGTTTTCATGAAATCTTAATATTATATAATGCATTCACGAATTATATAATGTACATATCAATCAAATGTGTATATTACTCATCACAATTGCTATTTGTGTATCTTTTCTATACAAAAGGCCGCATCTGCCTTTTCATAAAGCAGATGCGGCCATACGCCTTAACATTTTATTTATTTAAACAATCTGTTCATAGCCGAGAATATAGCATATACGGAAGCTCTGGTAATGTTGGAGCTTACACCTACGCCATAGGTTACGCTGCCGGTTTCAACATCAAGAAGATGGATGTATGCAGCAGCCTTGGAGTTGGAACCTGCCTGCAATGCATGCTCTTCGTAGTCAAGGATCTTGATATCGACGCCGAGGTTCTGGATGATACCGCGCTTAACCGCATCGATAGGACCATTGCCGGCTGCAGTGAAGCTCTTTCTCGTACCATGGTCGGTGAATTCGAGGGTAACTTCGGTATCGAATTCTTCCCTTCTTTCGCCCTGATTGTCGGTAACGCTCATCTTCTCGAAGTGGTAAGGAGTGTTGGTGGCAAGGTACTCTCTGTCGAAAGCATCCATGATTTCCTCGGGAGATACTTCACCCTGTTTCTCGGAGATGCTTTGGATAACGTTGGCAAATTCCTTGTGCATTCCTTTCGGAAGCTTGAAGCCGAAGTAGGTATCCATTACGAACGCTACGCCGCCCTTGCCGGACTGGGAGTTGATACGAACGATGGGCTCGTACTCTCTGCCGATGTCCGCGGGATCGATGGGAAGGTACGGAACCTCCCAGTACTCTCCGCCACGCTCGCGCATAGCCTTGATACCCTTGTTGATAGCATCCTGATGGGAGCCGGAAAAAGCAGTAAATACAAGTTTGCCCGCATACGGATGACGGGGGTGGATAGGCATCTTAACGAGACGCTCATAAATCTCAATAATATCATTGATATGAGAAAGTTCAAGTTCGGGATTGATACCCTGCGAGAACATGTTGTAGGCTACGTTGAGGATATCTACGTTACCGGTTCTCTCGCCGTTACCGAAGAGGGTTCCCTCTACTCTGTCAGCACCTGCAAGGAGTGCAAGCTCTGTAGCCGCAACGCCTGTGCCGCGGTCGTTGTGAGGGTGAACGCTTAATATTACGGATTCTCTGTCGGAGAAGTGCGTGTTGCACCACTCAATGATGTCTGCATATACGTTCGGGGTGGTCATCTCAACTGTGGAAGGAAGGTTGATGATTACCTTGTTGTCCTTGGATGCGCCCCATTCTTTTAACACTGCTTCACATACTTCGAGAGCGTACTCGGGCTCGGTGCCGGTGAAGGACTCGGGTGAGTACTCGAGTATAATCTTGCCGTCGAATTTAGCGGCACGTTCTTTGACCATTCTTGTACCGTCGATGGCTATCTGTTTAATCTGGTCCTTGGTCATGTGGAATACCACGTCTCTCTGGAGCACGGAAGTTGAGTTGTATATGTGCACGATGGCGGATTTACAGCCCTGTATGGATTCAAAAGTTCTGTCGATGAGCTCTTCGCGGCACTGTGTAAGTACCTGAGGCTTTACGTCGTCGGGGATGAGTTTTCTCTCGATAAGCTCGCGTAAGAAGTCAAATTCAATCTGGCTGGCTGCCGGGAAGCCGACTTCGATTTCCTTAAAGCCCATCTTGACCATGTACTCAAAAAGCTCTATCTTCTCGCTTACTACCATCGGGTCTATTAGCGCCTGGTTACCGTCCCTTAGGTCGACGCTGCACCATATAGGCGCCTTTTCGATTTCTTTGTCAACCCATGTTCTCTCCGGATTTTTAAAGACCGGATTTCTGCGATAACGTTTGTAGTTAAGCATTTTCTTTCCTCCTGTGGATATATTGTTCAAGCGCCCGGGTACGGCGCTTATAAACACTGTAAAATTTTTCTGCTTTAATTTATTAAAGCAAGTATACAAAAGAATACCCCATTCCGCAAGGGAATGGGGTACCAAAATTCATATTATTCTCCAAGACCGCTTTCGACGACTTCTACAAGCTTCTCCAAAGCTTCATCCTCGTCTTCGCCCTCACAGACAAATACAATTTCGTCACCACATTTGACACAGGCGCCGAGTACGCTGAGTACACTCTTGGCGTTAGCTGTGTTATCCCCGTAGGAAAAAGTGATAAGTGATTTAAACTGCATAGCTTCCTTGCATAGGATGCCTGCGGGTCTTAGGTGTAGCCCTGTAGGGTTTTTAATTGTAACTTTCTGACTTACCATTTAAACTGACCTCCGTATGGTAAATTAGGTCTTACCCCCAACCTTTCTTACGTCTCAAACGTACTTTTGCGCAAAAGAAAAGTACCGCTCTCAACAAGATAACTATATCATCAAACTATTAACGAAACAAGTTAAAGTTTTATGAAAACTCTAGGGAAAACGTTTTATTACGCGACAAATTCGCATTCTAAAAATGTTATCAGCAGACCTTTGTCCGACCGGCCAAAACTTCTTTGTAATCCTCAAGATTTTTTTGAAGAAGTGCCGGGGTGTCGAGTCCGTAAGGACACTTCGAAGCGCAACTGTTGCAATGTATGCAATCCTCGATTTTCATCATCTTGGCCTGCATCTCGGGCGTAAGCTGAGCATCGCTGGGAGCACGTCTGAGCATGAGGCTCATGCGCGCCATATTGTTAATCTCGATTCCCATCGGGCACGGCATACAGTAACCGCATCCGCGGCAGAAATCTCCGCTTAATTCTTTCTTGTCATGTTCGATAAGTGCCTCAGTCTCGGGAGTCATGGTCGGCGGATTCTTAATGAAGGATAAGAACTCCTCAAGCTCCGTCATCTTCTGGATACCCCAGATAGGAAGCACATTGTCGTACTGTGCGGCAAAAGCATACGCAGCTCTTGCGTTATTGATAAGACCTCCCGAAAGTGACTTCATAGCTATAAAGCCCATGCCGGCGTCCTTACACATCTTAACTATCTCGATGTCCTTGTCGGTTGCAAGGTAGCAGAAAGGAAACTGCAACGTCTCATAAAGTCCCGACTCGATAGCCTCACGCGCTACCGCAAGTCTGTGATTGGTGATACCGATGTGACGCACCTTGCCCTGAGCCTTAGCCTCAAGCATAGCCTCATAAAGTCCGGTTCCGTCGCCGGGCTTGGGGCAGAATGCGGGATTGTGGAACTGATAAATGTCCACATAGTCGGTCTTAAGCAGACTGAGCGATGTCTCAAGATCCTTCCAAAAGCCTTCCGCTGTCTGAGCGCCGGTCTTGGTCGCGATGAAAATCTTATCACGCATACCTTCAAAAGCCAGCCCCAGTTTCTTTTCACTGTCTGTATAATATCTGGCGGTGTCAAAGAACGTCATGCCGCCTTCATATGCTCTTCTTAAAATCTCAACAGCCACATCCTCTGTGACTCTCTGTACCGGAAGCGCACCGAAAGCATTTTTATTGGTTGTTATACCTGTCTTACCTAATGTTACGCAATCCATCGCGTCCCTCCTTTATACCCTTCTTGAGTATCTTGTACGCCTGTTTCCAGGGGATATCCCTGCACATCACGCTTTTCTTAACATATACATATCTGAGTCCCATGGGCGCCGCCAGCGCTCCGTACAAATGCGCATACAGCACTCCGCGGTCAAAGAAATATTTCTCGTCATAGCCCTTGAACCACGTAGACTCGCCGCCTTCTCGCGGTTCTTCCTTTCCGATTAATACGGGTGTCCTGTACATCTTAATCCCGGCCTTGAGGCAATCTCTGATGAACAGACTGTCCTCACCGCAGGAATACCTGGCTCCGCCGCCGAACAGTTCAGAGAATCTCACACCGCTTCGAATCAGAACCTCGCGCCTCACCGCAATACTGTAAGCCGGATACCTTCCGCCGTTCCAGATATGCACGCGCTTGTAATCCGTGTTGAAATACGTCCTGCGCTCCGGACACACCTCTAAGTTAAAGAACAAAGCCTCCGCCTCGGGATGCGCCTCGAACTCCGCAAGCACTCGCTTCTCATATCCGTCCTCGTACACAATATCATCGTCCGCAAACAGCACAATGTCGCCCTGCGCCGCATCTATCGCCCTGTTACGGCTCTTTCCGACACCCTTTTCGGCAAAAGAAAAAACACGCACACGTCCGCCGCCCGCCTTAATCTCCGCAGACTCTTCCCGTCCGCATTGATTAATCAGCACAGCATTCGTCGCAACGCGCATCTTTCTTATTAAGCTCTCAGGCTCGGCATTAACAGCCGATATCAGCAATTCAAGTTTCATTCTTTACAAATATCTTACCAAAAATCGTTTTAAACAGTTTAAAAATATGTATTCTTACAAAGTCAATTGCAATGCCGCACACAAATATGATAAGCGCCGCCAGTAACAATCCTCCCACGAACTGAAGCGTGGGCTTTCCGAGCGAATCGTAAATTCCGAGCCACTTCTGCCAGTTATATCGTAGCGACAAGTTCTCATGAACCAGATACACGCCAAGTGCCATGGGTGACAGTGCACACACAACCTTGCCGACCTTTTCATTCATGGGCTTGGCACTCAAGAACGCCGTGAACATGCCGACTGCCGCCAGCAATACAAACAGGTGATTGTACTCCGTCGCAACCTTCCTGATGGTCTCCATATGACCGTACTTAGTATATACTCTGTTGATTGTACCCGTTTCAAAAAGAATAAGCACAACCTGAAGCGCGTAACAAATCCAGCCCTTATAAGGCTTTGTGAAGAATCTGAGACCGTACTGCTTAATATACGCCCCGAGCAAAAATACCGTCAGGAACCAAAGCAGATTGTATCCGAACTCATCCTCCTCGAATCTGAAAGGCAGACAGCTCTTAAATCCACACTCAAAAATCAGAAGAAGGTTAAGCGCAATTCTGAACTGCTTTTGCGATATGTTCTTAACACCGGCCTGAATAATAGGCAGCATAATGTAGATAAATACATACGCCGTAAGGAACCAGAACAGATTCATATGCACCGGGAACACCGTATGCAAAAGAAAATACGTATTAATCTCCTCATGTATATCCACGCCGAGAAGCATGCACACGAGGAAGGTTCCGAGAGAATAAAAAATCATCTCCGCCAGAAGTTCAACGAGTCTTCCCAACTTAAACTTCGAGTCAATAAGAAAGTATCCCGAAATCAATATAAATACATTGACCGCGCACAGAGACATAGCTTCCAATATCCAGGCAATAATGCAGTTGCCGTTAATTCCCACATCGGCATTGTTAAGCAGATTGCTCTTGCCGATTGCATGAAGCATGACTACCATAAACATGGAGAGTAGCCTCAGAAGTTCCATATTCGCGTTTCTTTTTTTAACAGTCTTTTCGCTCATAATTCGTGTTTAATCTTATCCTTGACATCAATGTCGGTTCCTACCTGAACCTCCATTACCTTCAGTAACGTTGTTGCCTTAATGGTGTGCTTGCATCCTTTGGGCAGGAATATCGTGTCGCCGATGCCCACTTCCCTGTTCTTGCCGTCTACAATCGCAACACCTTCACCCTCAATAACCGTCCAGATTTCATCACGACGCTCGTGGCTGTGATAGTTCATGGAATGTCCCGGCATAAGTGTCACTTTAACCGTCATTCCGGCATCTTCTATATCAAGAACCCTGTAACTGCCCCAGGATTTCTCGGCATACATCACGGGTCCCTCAATCTTGTCGACATAGGGCTTCATGTAGCTCGACTGATTCTTATCCGCAACGATAATACCGTCGGCGCTTGCCGCAACCACCACATTCTTAAGTCCCATTGCAAGAATCGGCACGTCAATCTCGTTGATTACATGTGTGTTCTCGCAAGTGTCGTCGAAATGCACGTTACCCACGGAATGCTCTTCCATAACATCCGTAAGCGTCTTCCAGGTTCCCACGTCCATCCAGTCGCCGTCAAAAGAAATTACCCTGATGTTCTGTTCTTTCTCCACGACTGCGTAGTCTATGCTGATCTTCGTAAGGCTGTCATATCTGGCCTTCAAATCTGTAAAGTCTTTGTAATCGATAAATTCGTGAGTCTTACCGATCATGTATCCGAGCTTAAAGCCGAATACACCGCCGTTCCAGAGCGCGTTCTTTTGCAGAAGTGCCTTGGCTCCCTCCAAATCGGGCTTCTCCTTGAAGGACTCTACGGTTCCGTCCTCGCGGGGTACGATGTAGCCATACTTTTCGCTGGGGTAGGTGGGCTTGATGCCCATAAGTGTGATGTTGGCGCCGTTTTCTTTTACCGCCTCGCCGATGCGACAAATCGCCTCGAAGTAATCGTCTTCCACGTAAGGGTCGACAGGGCAGACCACAACAGCTTCCTCTTCATCGATGTTCTTCACATATTTAAGGAATGCTGCAGCGAGAGCTATAGCGGGGAAAGTATCTCTTCTCGCGGGCTCCACGCATATTTCCACGGATTCTCCTAGCTGATTCATGAGGCTCGAAGCCTGAGACTTACCGGTAGCGACAGTAATGTCGGCGTCGGGAATTACCCTTTTGATTCCGTTGTACATGCGCTGCACCATGGACTCATGGCCGCCGTCTTCGGTCTTAAAAAACTTAATAAATTGTTTGGATCTGACGTCGTTGGAAAGAGGCCAAAGTCTCTTACCCGAACCGCCGGATAATAAAATAATCTGCAATTAAACAGCCCTCCGGACCTTACTCAATATTAACTATTCCTATGTTATTCATATAACATGGTGCGAAGATATGCTCTATGGCATTTTTGCTGACATTGCCCTCCCACTTCGCGTGAAGATGACCTGTCAAAACCGCCACAACCGGTGAATCGTCCGCATAAATCATATCGATAAAAGCAGCGGTGTAAGCGTTGGGTTCTTTCTCTCCACCACGTCCGATGTAGAGATGCCTGCCTCCGCGTACTTCCTCGGAGCGTGCCTGAAGTTCAGTTCCTTCATCCTGCCCAATCGGTATGTGCATTACCACAATAACGGGCTTGCCTCTGCCCATTACATCTTTAATCTGCTCGAGAGTCTCTTCCGTAATATCGTTCTGACTTTAATTGACTCCCATAAGTATTATTTCTCCAAGCTCTGCCACAATCAGCGCACTGTTATCGCTTATGGATGCCTGCCGCTCCATAGACTTAACCCAGTCATTGGCCGGCTGCCAGTAATTCTCTATATCATGATCGGCTCTTACATAAAGAAGGGGCTTATTAAACTTTTCAACTCCCTCTCTAAGTGCCGAAGTCGTAGCTTCCGAATTGAAATCGAGCATATCACCGACAAAAAGTACATAGTCAGCTTCTTCTTTGTTAATCAGTGCCGGCAGCTTCTTCCAACGTTTCTCCGTCGTAAGACCGTCCGTCGTGAATTCCTGAACTCTGTTCGTCATGAATTCTTTTTGATCCGGCGCTATCTCGTCGTTGTTAATCTGAAGATGAAGGTCATTGACCACGATAAGCCTTACGGGCTTTTCAAGTCCAACCTCAAGATTTACCTCATCAACGGTATATCCCGCATCACCGAAAGCTCCGTTCTCACAGTTCGCGCACCCACACATAAAGAGCAGGCACAAAAGCGCCGCCGCAACCCTAATTTTTCTCACGGAAATTCTCCTTAACAAGTTCAAGCGTCACCGCCTCTACCTCTTCACCGGTCGGAAAGATTTTCTCGATACTCCTCTCAACCGCCTTATAACCCATCTTCTTATGCAGATGCACACTGGCACCGTTATAGCTGATTACACGCGCAACCAGTTTGTTAAGCTTCAATTCGTTGAAAGCATACCCGTCAAGAAGCCTGTACGCCTCCGTCGCATAGCCTTTCCCCTTTGGTAAAGCCTTGTCAAAGAACAAGCCCGACTCCATCGCCTTCTCCTCAGGGTTATAATGCTGCAAATATACCACGCCGATTATCCTGTCCGTAGCCTTATCAGTCACGGTAAAATAAAACACCTCACCCGTCTCGCACTTATTCTTCACATAGTTTAAGTGTTCCTCGGCTGTAATCTCCTTACGGTAAAAGAAATTGCCCCGCACATAGTCGGAATTGCGAATACTTAATACCGCTTCGGTGTCCTCTTCTGTTATCGGTTTCAATAAAAGGCGCTCTGATTCAAGTCTGAGCGCCTTATCAATAGGTTTCAAAAGATTCATTCCTGTCTCACGTTTATAACATTACCTGCTCAATAAGTGTAGCAAGTTTCTTGGCTTCTTCCTGGATAACTTCCTTGTCGTTGCCTTCAATCATGACACGTACCAAAGGCTCGGTTCCGCTGGGACGAATAAGGACTCTTCCCTTGCCCGCGAACTTAGCCGTAAGCTCCTTGATAGCGTCGGCAATCTCCGGATATTCCATGTAAGTTTCTTTCTTGTGGTTGGGAACATGAGCTCCTACCAAAGCCTGAGGAAGGACTTCACATACCTTAGCAAGCTCCGACAAAGGCTTGCCTGTCTCAACCATAACCTCTAAGAGATGAAGGGCGCTTAACAAACCGTCACCGGTGGTATTGTCATCAAGGAAAATAATGTGTCCCGACTGCTCGCCACCTAAATTAGCTCCGATTTCACGCATTCTTTCGAGAACGTATCTGTCGCCTACCTTGGTCTGCTCGATGTGGATGTTTAATCTCTCGCCCATCTGGAAGAATCCAAGGTTACTCATAACAGTTGCAACGATTGTATCCTTCTTAAGCTTGCCCTGACTCTTCATGTAGCTTCCGATGATGGCCATAATTTGGTCACCGTTAACTTCCTTACCGTTCTCATCGATGGCAAGAAGTCTATCTGCATCACCGTCAAAAGCAAGGCCCACGTTAGCCTTCTCATATACGACACGTGCCATAAGCTCTTCCATGTGAGTGGAACCGCAGTTGGCATTGATATTGGTACCGTCGGGTGAGTTGTGAATCGGTATTACGGTCGCGCCGAGTTCTTTGAGTGCTTCTACCGAAGTGTAGTAAGCGGCACCCTCAGCGGTATCCACAACAATTCTGAGTGAAGAAAGGTCTGAGCTGATAGCCTTGATGGAGTGATTGATGTACTCTTCTCTTGCATCGGCTCTGTATTTAACCTTACCTACGCCCGCACCTGTAGGGAACTTAACGCCCTGCATGTCGGACTTAATAAGTGCTTCAATCTCGTCTTCAAGTGCATCGGGAAGCTTATATCCGTTTCCGTCAAAGAACTTGATTCCGTTAAATTCAACCGGGTTGTGTGATGCGGAAATTACTACGCCTGCATCAACCTTGTACTTCTTGGTAAGGTAAGCAATTGCAGGTGTAGGAAGTACTCCTACATATACGCAGTTAGCGCCTACCGAACATGCACCTGCCATTAAAGCATTGGCAAGCATATCGCCTGAAATACGCGTATCACAACCTACCATGATTGTAGGCTTGTGCTGATTTTCTTTGGAAAGTACGCATGCACCGGCCTGACCGAGTTTAAGCGCAAGATCCGGAGTGAGTTCCTCATTGGCTACGCCTCTTACTCCGTCAGTTCCAAACATTCTTCCCATTTATCTATTCCTCGTTCTTCTTAAGTCTTACCTGAATCGTAACTGCCTCGTCGGCGCGAATGCCCTCGGGCAATTCAGGATTAATGATACAATTGTAAACACCTTCATCAAACTCCGTGATGTTGTTCATCAATGCATAATCATCGAAGTCAATTGTACCTACTATATTAGAAACGTCAAGCTTTTCAAGATTCTGCTTGAGTCCTACTATCTTAATCTCTACCTTGTCGGAAGAACCGACAAGCTCGGCCTCGTATCCGAAAGGAACTCCCTTGAATACGATGTCCTTGGTATTAACGGTCACCGCCATATCCGCATAAGGCTCTATGTATGCCTTAAGTGTAACCTTGCCGCTGAAGGTATTGGTATCCGCTATGCGAACTCCCTGAGGAAGGTAATTCTGTATATCCACGATGGTTACAAGATCGTCTGTCTGACCGGTAATGTTAAGCTCGTCGCCCGGAATCTTAATCTCGGATACTACATCTATAACAGATTTCTCGCCGGCAATCGTCACAACTTCGGGAGTGCAATCCACTTCACCGGTTACACCATATCCGTCAGCAGGGATACCGATGACGGAGTAGTAAATCGGAACTTTCTTGGTCGCGAGAATCTCGACGTCAACCTTAATGTTGGTTACGTTAAGTTCCAAGTTGTTAAGCGGTACGAGCTCTTCTTCTTCGTCGTAAAGTTCGATATCCGCCTGAGCCGAAATCATACCCGTGAAGCCTGTTACAGGCACATCCGCATATGCTTTCTTAACACGCTCTACAATGGACTGAGGTCCGCTTATGCGCACCTGATTCTGATAAGGTGTCTTATTGCCTACGATATAGCCGCTCTCAACCTCACCCGAAGTGGTAATGATAATAGGCAGCTGGATGGTCTTTCTCTTCTCAATCTTAACATGCAGAAAGTCCGAAGAAGGTCTGATACTCTCAACCTTATCCGCAAACTTACTTACGGTACATTCAATCGGAACCGTAGTACCGTCGCTTGACAGCTTATTC
>Ga0129306_1001907_pt1 | contig 20840 bp, 25 predicted proteins | sample P827metagenome_FD_94438 | JGI IMG/M metagenome (GOLD analysis project Ga0129306, IMG submission 94438) | Capybara group fecal microbial communities from Wisconsin, USA - P827 metagenome | ecosystem: Host-associated > Mammals > Digestive system > Large intestine > Fecal | place: USA: Wisconsin... | reverse complement strand
TGATCGCGGAACGAGGTCATTCGCAGAGCTTAAGGAACTGTTCGCGGGCAACGGCATGATCGGCTATGTCGCAAAGGAGCGCGTAGACGGTAAGCTCATCCTTCCCGAGGCTGTGCAGATCCTCAAGGTAAAGAAAAAGACCGGAGGCTCTAACTCTTAACACTGATGCCACCCTGGGTGACCGGGGTGGCACTTTTACGAGGTGCGGTGATGGTAACACTTGAAGAAATGAAGAAATATCTGCGGATAGATTTCCCGGATGATGACGAGGTATTGCAGAGCATCATAGATGCCTCCGTCCGTCTGTGCAAGGCTGTGGCGAGGAATGAGGATATCGATGATGACCCGAACGGCAGGATCGCTGTCATGTATGCCGTGGCATACCTATATGAACACAGGGAGGAAGCCGACCACAATGTCCTTACACTTTCACTCCGTGCTTTGCTCACGGATGTCCGCAAGGAGGGATTTTAGATGAACATAGCACTTTTGAACGAACGCATCGAGATCCAGAAGGCAACGGTGGTATCCGACAACATCGGCAACCGCAAGAACACATGGGGTCCGTACTTCGAGTGCGCCTGTACGGTAGGCGGTGAGTCGGGCAAGGAGGCTGCTGTCGCAGCCCAGACCGTGGATCAGGTGGATATCACTTTCACGGTCCGCTCCTGCACCCTTACCGATGCGGTATCGAGCGGTATGTTCCGCATCGTCTTTAACGGCGATACCTACAACATCGTATCCGTAGACCACATGAACTACAAGCATAAGTGTCTGAAATTCAGATGCAGGAAGGAAAGGACATGAAGACTGTAACGGTAGACGAGATGGGGAATGCCATCCAAAAGGAGTTCGAGGAATATGTCGAGCATACGGCGGATGAAGTAAAAAAGATTGTCAAGGAAGTCGCTGATGAAGTGACCGAGGAGATCAAGCACGGGGCTCCCGTTGATACTGGTGCCTATCAGAAATCCTGGACGGCAACACAGACAAAGGATACTGCCCTCGCTGCAGAATACACGGTGCATTCCGAGAAACACTACCGCCTTACGCATCTGCTCGAATTCGGACACGCAAAAAGAGGCGGTGGCCGTACAAAGGCTCAGCCTCATATCGCAAACGGCGAGGCACTCGCCATAAGGGAACTTAAGAAGATGGGAGGCTGACATGACAAAAGAACAGGTAGTATCCATGATCCGGTCGATGGGCATCCCGTTTGCTTATGACCATTTTGCTGAAGGTGAGTCTCCTGACCCACCTTTTTTAGTCCATCTGTATCCGGGTAGCGATAACTTCGCAGCTGACGGGATCGTTTATTACAAACGAGACAAGCTGCACATCGAACTCTATACAGATAAAAAGGATGACGATCTCGAAGATCGCATCGAGTCCATCATCAACAGGAATGGACTTTATTACAACAAATCAGAAACCTGGATTCCGTCAGAGAAACTCTACGAAGTCCTATATCAAACGGAGGTATGAATATGGCTACACAAAAGAACAAGGTCAAGTTCAATATCAGCAATGCCCACTATGCTTTGCTGACTCAGAACGACAACGGAGAAGTATCGTTCGGTACACCCGTTGCTATCCCCGGTGCGGTCAGCCTCTCTCTGGATCCTACAGGCGAACCCGAGAGTTTTTACGCTGACGGCATCGAGTTTTATGTCATCAACAATAACCAGGGCTATGACGGCGATCTGGAACTGGCACTTATCCCCGAGTCGTTCAGGACGGATGTCCTCATGGAGACTACCGATTCCAACAATGTACTCGTGGAGAACTCCAATAGCCAAACAGGACATTTTGCATTGCTCTTTGAGTTTGACGGCGATATCAAGAAGATCCGCCATGTCATGTATAACTGCTCTGCATCCCGTCCCGGCATCTCTTCATCCACCAATACCGAGAGCAAGGAAGTCAAGACAGAGACCCTTAAGATCAAGGCTCGTCCTCTTGCATCCGGGCTTGTCAAGGCAAAGACGGGTGATTCCACCAAGGCCGCTGCCTACAACAATTGGTACAGGCATGTCTATGAGCCTGATTCGGTCGGTGGTTATGAAGATCCCGAAGATGACACCACAGGGGAGGGCTAAGTCATGGGGATTGTAAAAAAGATCGATATTGACGGTGTGGAGGTGGCATTCAAAGCGAGTGCCGCCATCCCCCGCATATACAGGCTGAAGTTTTCAAGGGATATCTACAAGGACATCGCTCTGCTTGAAAAGAGCATTGATGACTCCGATCCCGAGAACTCGAATCTCGATACATTCTCTTTGGAGATGTTTGAGAATATCGCATTCATCATGGCAAAACACGCTGATGCGAATATCCCTGACACGGTTGAGGACTGGCTCGATCAGTTTAACACTTTCTCCATCTATCAGGTTCTTCCGCAGCTCATTGAACTGTGGGGCCTTAACATCAAGACGGATGCCGAGGCTAAAAAAAACTTCGCAAAAGTGAACGGGAAATGACAACTCCGCTGTTCCTCCTGCGCTGTCTGCAGATCGGGTTATCCCTTCGGGACCTCGACCTGCTGACGGTGGGGATGGTCAACGACATCTTCGTGGAAAACATGAACGATGACTGCGAATATACATCTGTAGCTACGCAGGAAGATTTTGATGCTTTCTGACACTTGTTCCTTTATGGATACTATTTATTGTGCTATAATTCTGCTTTGGAATTAAGGTTCGATCGTGATTCGAACAAGGCATATAGAGTATCAATGAAAGGAGCAAGCATCAATGACTTATGAAGAATTGGTAAAGAAAGCAAAACAGGCATCCAAGAAAATGGATGTCAGTGGCATTAATGATCACATCGCTATTCAGATCGATGTCGAGGGAGAAGCTGAAGGAGCATTTTATGTTGAGGTGGCCGATGGCAAAGTTTCTGTAGAGCCGTATGAGTATTATGATAACGATTGCAAGGTCAAGGCAACCACAGATGCTGTCGTATCATTATTTGCCGGGAAACTCAATGTCGAAGAGGCTCTTGCAAATGGACAGATTTCTGTCGATGGTGATGGTGGCAAAGCGCTGGCCATTATTAATGCTGTAAAACCCACTCCCGAAAAGAAAACTGCAGCAACGAAGAAAACTACGACAAAGAAAGCTCCAACAAAAAAGAAAACCGCTAAATAATAATAGCACCATAAAATGATTTCAAAGCATCTACTTCGGTAGGTGCTTTTTTCGTGCCTTTTAAGGAGGTGGAGAACACATGGCAAACAGAATAGCGGGTATCACAGTCGAGATCGGTGGTGATACCACTAAGCTCTCTACCGCCTTAAAGAGCGTGAATTCAGAGATACGCTCGACACAGCAACAGCTGAAGGATGTAAATCATTTATTGAAACTCGATCCCGGCAATACGGATCTGCTTGCACAAAAACAGAGGCTCCTCCGGGATGCTATCGCAGAGACAAAAGAAAAGCTCGAAGCCTTGAAGACCGCTGCGGAACAGGCTAATGAGAAACTTGCGAATGGCGAGATTTCTCAACAGCAGTATGATGCCCTCCAGCGTGAGATAGTCGAGACCGAGCAGAAATTAAAAGACCTTGAATCTCAAGCATCTAAGTCCGAGGTGGCTCTTCAGAAGATAGCTGCCACAGGCGAGAAGATGCAAGTCCTGGGTGATAAGATATCCGGGGTTGGCACTACTCTTACAAAAACGGTCACGGCACCTATAGTGGGACTCGGAACGGCTGCGGTGAAGACTGCGGCCGATTTTGATACTGCCATGAGCCAGGTGGCTGCGGTATCTGGGGCAACAGGCTCCGATTTTGATGCCCTTCGTGACAAAGCCCGTGAAATGGGATCAAAGACAAAGTTCTCCGCATCCGAGGCTGCCGAGGCTATGAACTACATGGCTATGGCAGGCTGGAAGACCGGGGATATGCTCGAAGGTATCGAGGGCATCATGAACCTTGCCGCGGCATCCGGGGAGGATCTTGCGACTACATCGGATATCGTTACCGATGCACTTACCGCATTCGGATTACAGGCAGGCGATTCAGGACACTTCGCTGACATCCTTGCGGCCGCATCAAGTAATGCGAACACAAATGTCTCCATGATGGGTGAGACATTCAAGTATGTTGCCCCCATAGCGGGGGCAATGGGATACTCCGCCGAGGATACCGCAGAGGCTATCGGTCTGATGGCAAACGCAGGTATCAAGTCCTCACAGGCAGGTACTACCCTCCGTAAGATAATGACCGAGCTTAACGGCGAGGTAAAGATAAGCGGAGCGGCTCTCGGTGAGGTTACGATACAGACTTCAAATGCTGACGGTTCCATGAGGAGCCTTAACGACATACTCGCAGACTGCCGTTCTGCATTCGGCAAGCTGTCGGAATCGGAAAAGGCATCTGCGGCAGAGACGCTTGTCGGCAAGACCGCCATGAGCGGTTTCCTTGCCCTCATGAATGCGGCTCCTGCGGACATACAGAAACTCGAAAATGCAATCAACACCTGTTCCGACTCCATTGACGGGTATAACGGAACGGCTGAAAAGATGGCTGCGGTCATGCAGGATAACCTATCCGGGCAGTTGACCATCCTTAAGTCACAGCTACAGGAATTGGCTATATCCATAGGTGATGCCCTTATGCCCACCATAAGGGAAGTGGTATCACATATACAGAAATGGGTCGATAAGTTCAACAGCCTTGATGACGGCACGAAAGAGATGATCGTCAAGATCGCCCTCTTTGCTGCTGCCGTAGGTCCCGTGCTTATCGTGGTCGGTAAGGTCATATCTGCCGTAGGTACGATCATGACGATAATCCCAGCGCTTGCAAGCGGTATCTCAACGGTCACGGCGGCATTCGGAGCATTGAACCTTACCATGCTTGCAAACCCTATCACTCTCATCATCGCGGCGATTGTGGCACTCGTGGCCGCCTTCGTCATCCTTTGGAACAAGTGCGATGCATTTCGTGAATTTTGGGTAAATCTGTGGCAGGGCATCAAAGATTTCTTCTGCAAGATATGGGACGGCATCAAATCCGTTTTCTCGGGGGTAGTCGACTTCATCAAAAATAACTGGCAGGGGCTGGCACTTTTCCTTGTCAATCCGATAGCCGGAGCCTTCAAGCTGATCTACGATAATTGCGAGGAATTTAGGAATTTCTGGAACAATCTGTGGACCGGCATAAAAGACGCCTTCTCCAAAATATGGGACGGCATCAAAAATGTCTGCTCGTCTGCCTGGGACGCGATCAAAAGCGGTGCATCGTCTTGTTGGGAGGGCATCAAGGGTGCCGTTTCGAGTGCTGGTTCAGCTATCAAGGATCACGTTTCGAGTGCCTGGAACTGGATCAAGGACCACTCCTCTTCAACCTGGGGGAGTATCAAAGATACTGTAGGAAATGCATTCGAGAACATCCGCTCCGCAGGACAGTCTGCGACAAGCGCGATAAAGAGCAATGTCTCGGAGGCTTGGAACCATATCAGATCCTCGACTTCCGAGACCTTTAACAGCATAAAGTCAAGCGTTTCGGATGCCTGGAGCAATATCAGATCCAATGTATCCGATGCGATGTCCGATATGAGATCCCGCGTATCCGAAGGTTGGGAAAACATCAGATCTACCACGGAGCATCTGTGGGGCAACATCAAAGACAAGGTGGTGTCTATCGCGGGGGAAATGAAGGAGAAATTCGCTACCACGATAAGCAACGTGGCATCGTCATTCTCCGAGAAACTCTCCCAGATGAAGGAGACCACGACAAACGGGCTCCACACTATCGGCGAGTCGGTATCGGGTGCGCTTTCGAGCATAAAGGACAAGGTGACGAGCGGATTTAGCACTATCGCTTCAAACCTCGGCTCGGCATTTACGAATCTGATATCGGGCATAAAGGAGAAACTCTCCCATATAGGTCAGGTTTTTACCGATCTTGCGAAGAATGCCTTTAATTGGGGCAAAGACATCATCTCGAATGTCATAAGCGGCATCGGCTCTATGATTGGAAGCCTTGTGGACAAGGTAAAAAATGTGGCATCGACCATCAAGGACTACCTCGGATTCTCGGAACCCGAAAAGGGACCGCTTTCCGATTTCCACACATATATGCCTGACATGATAGACCTAATGAAACAGGGCATCGAGGGGAACCTCGGCAAACTTAAAGGTCCCATGTCAGACCTTGCATCTGCGATCATACCCGGAAAGGCAGAGTACATCACTGATGCTCCCGCTGGAACGCACGGGTCATCACAGAGCACGGCGGACATAGGCACACTTACCGAGGCTGTACTCAAATACTTGCCGCAGATGGCAAACAGCAAAGTCGTACTTGATTCGGGCACTCTGGTCGGGGAGCTTACGGGAGGCATCAACAGAACGCTCGGAAAGGCATACCTATGATAAGAAAATTCAGGATAATAAACGCTGAAGGGGCTGCTTACAATCTTAACAGTAAGCAGTCCCTTTTCCATAGTGTCGGGGGCTTGGGCTTTAAGGATGAGACGCAGTTTCAGAGGATAGGCGCGGACTTCTTTCCGCTTGAGGAGATATTCTCCCAGGGAGAGGTCACGGGAAAGATATTCTTTTACGGCAGGGAGAAAGCCTACGAGAGATACCATGCATTCACCCGGTTTGTAAGGATGACGCCTCTCACGCTTGAATATGTGACAAATGACACATATAAGATCCCCGTGCGCGTGGTCGAGATGACAAAGTCCGAACTCATGGACGGCGGCCTCGGGCTTAACTGCGAGATCACATTCAAGGCAACGGGGCTTTACTACCGCTCCGTCACGAAGTATTCGGAGACCGTGTATGTCGGGGGCAAGATATATCCCTACACCTATCCGTACACCTATGCCGATGTCAGTGCGAACACCCTGATGGTCGAGTCTGACACTATGGAGGATTCCCCTTGCCGTATCACGATATACGGTCCCTGCGAGAATCCCATATGGAAACACTATGTAAATAACGAGCTATATGCCACGGGAGCCTATAACGGGATACTCCGTGCAGACCACAGGCTCGTGATCGATACTACCACGGTGCCGTACTCCATAACGGAACGAGGGGTGTCCGGGGAGGTGATCGCAGACAGATATCAGTCCTGCGATTTCACGACCGAGAGGTTCATAACATTAAAGCACGGCACGAACCGTATCTCGCTCTCCCATGACGGGCTAAACTCCGTGGATATGATGGTGGAGGCAAAGATAAGCTATGAGACCGTATAACGTGGAGGTTTTCACACAGAAACTGGAGATGGTGGCCAACACGAACATCAACGAGGTCACTCATAAGGAAGACTATCTATCGTCTGACGAGAACACTATAACCGTGTTCCCGATGCCGAGGATCGCCAAGGAGGACTATATCCGCATAAGCCGTGATGATGAGGAGTATGTCGGTGTAATCACACAGATAACATACGGGACGGATAAGTCGAAGGAACTGCAGGTCATATCCTACAAACCGCTCATGGAGCTTTTAAATACGGATATCCTCTTTGATGTCGACCTGCAGCAGACAGGGACGCTCGAGGGCTTCATCGCAGACCGCATCACGGAGATGTTCATAGAAAACGAAGATGAGGCACAGAACATACGGGGACTTTCCGTAAATGTAAAGACACAGACTCCCGACTGGTATTTCCATATCACGCCAAGGGACTCGGGGGGACATTATAACATCGTAAACCTCATCGACTCGGTGATAATACCCGCGATGGAGAAATACGGTGTGCTTGTAAAGCCTGTCCTTGATATCCAGTCCCGGTCGATCCGCATCGATATCGGGAAAGCATCCGTCGGGACGTTCATCATCGAGGCTGACCTTCCGAACGTGATAAAAAAGCAGATCACGATCAAGTCGGTATCCTCCGATGTGAACAAGCTCGTTATCTACGATGCTGCCGACTATGAGACAAAAAGAGTGTATTACCTACACTCCGATCTCTCATACGATACCCGCGACACCGACAGGATAACTCCCGTGAACTGTGAGATCACTTCCGTCCAGGTCGAGGAAGGACATTCCTTTGAGTCGGCTGCGATCAGTGAGGCATATAACAAGTTTGCGAACCTGTCATATTCAAACCTCATAGAACTGACGGTCATGAAGAAAGATGCGCTCATCCATCCCGAGGATATGGAGTTCGGGCAGGTGGTGTCGATCGTTTCAGAGGGAGTCGCATATACGAGCATACTTACAGGCCGTGAAGTGTCCGATACGATAAAGCTCATCTTCGGCACGATAAGGCTTGATTTAACAAAAATCTTAAGGAGGAACTGACATGGCGAGTGTTGTATTAAAGACATTCAAAGGCGGTAATGTATCGCCACTTAACGATGCGATCATGTGGCAGACAGCCATTCCCGGTGCCGGGGTTTTCAAGGGCTGCGAGGTCACGGCTGCAAGGGGCAATGTCCTGCATATCTCCCAAGGATACGGCATCATAAAGGGGCGTTTCTTTGAACTTTATGAGAACGAACAGACCGTACAGCTTGCGGAGACCGGGCAGACGCTTAACGGACGCATATATCTCCACATGGATCTTTCCAATGCGGATGAGCCTATAAAGATCATCGCCGAAACTGCGGAATCATTCCCATCGCTGTTGATGGATACGAATGTGAATTACAACAATTCCGCTTACGATCTTGAGCTTGCCGTGTTCAAGGTAAATGCAGCCGGCATCATCGACCTTACCCAGACATTCCCGTCTGTCCAGAGCGGTTCCGGCGGAGGTGGCGGTGGCGGCTCCGCAACGATCATGCGTGATACCGCTTACGAGGAAGGCGATATCGTGACCTGCGCCAATGCTCCCGGATGGAGCATCCTTGTCTGCACACAGAGAGGCACGACAGCGGTTGCCGAGCCTATCGGATACACGCAGATACGAAAAGGCGGGGACATGGTCCTTGACGGGACCTGCGTTTTTACAGCCCGTGATCTTATCGCAGAACTTGATAATATAACTCTGCTCCAGGACGATATCTCGGAGATGGCCGATGAGATCGAAGCCATGAAGTCGGACACGGGAGCTGTGGTAATTAAGTTGATGAGCGTGGCGGAGTATCAGGCTCTTTCGGCCTATGATCCCAATACTATCTATTACTGTTATAACAACACTACATCCAGACAGATCACTGCTATCTACCTCGGAGAGCATACCGTCTATGCTACGGGCATTACTGTCAATTATCACGTAGATAGTGGCACGGTCATCACTAAGACATCCTCATTATCAAACGATGCCATCGCGGAGGCTCCGACCGCTGCACTTGAGGGCTATACCTTTGTGGGGTGGAGAAATGATACCAGCCCGGACAAGAATGTGCTGGCATCTAAGATCATCGACTCCGAGGCTGCCGTCAATCTGTATGCGGTGTTCAAGCGTCCTATCGAGATCGGGATGCTCGATAACGGTGCTACGCTCAAAGAGGGCGAGGAGGAAGAGACCCTTGACGATATGCTCTACTACAATAACGGCCACGCATTATCTGAGGGTATTACTATCCCTGAGTGTCCTTATGAGTGGGAGGGTAAGTCATTCATCGGATGGAACACAGACTCCGTATCTGATCCGACTCTTGAACCGGGGGCAAAGGGTCAGTTTACCGATGATAGTTTCCTGTTCCCCATGTTCATTGATACCGTGTATGACTTCCCATATACAGGCGGCTTTACTCCTTTCAGAATTCCGGCAACGGGCATATATGAGTTCGAGTGCTACGGTGCTGCCGGATCTGATGCCACGGGCACTTTTGGCTCTGTGGCTTATACGGCAAAGGGTGGTAAGGGCGGTCATGTAAAAGCATACAAAAAGATGAAAAAGAATGATCTTATCTACATCTTTAACGGAGGCAAGCCTACGAATTATGCGTATTCAGGAGCCAATGGCGGTGCTGCGGGAAAAACATATAATAATGCCGCAGGTGCAGGCGGAGGCGGTGCAACACATATCGCAACACAATCGGGCACCTTAGGGAGCAGCAGCTTGAGCTATTCTTCCCGTCAAAACATTCTGCTTGTTGCAGGCGGTGGAGGCGGTGCTGGAATCGGTGGACAGAACCAGACCAATGCGAACTACCCATATCAGTCATTTATATTGGGCGCTCATGATGGCGGTCATGGTGGCGGTGATCGTGGCGGAGATGGCTCGAACGGTGCGCTCGGAGGAAGACAGACTTCAACAGGGTCATCTGAAAGCACGAACTTCGGAATGGCACCAAGTATTCCGAGTAGCAGCGCCACCTACTCAGGAGGAGGCGGTGGCTGGTTCGGTGGCAACTATGGCTACAACGGAAACTCCGGAGCAGGCGGTTCTGGGTATGTCGGAGGAATGCCGTCATTCACTTTCAGGAAGAAGTACTTCCGTGCAATTAATGAAGCCGGGAAGAATGAAGGCAACGGCTATACCATCATAAGGTTTGCCGAGTGTGCGTTATAAGGAGGGGCATGATGAAGATAATTGAAATGGTCGATTTACAGACGGGGGTCTCCGTGGGAGCGGGGATCCTTTTTATATTGATGACGATAGTACAGATAGCTCCCATAAAGCTGAATCCGTGGGATAAGATACTGACCTGGCTCGGCAACCACATGAATGCGGATATCGTAAAACGGGTGGATGTCATCGAGGCAAAGCTTGATGAGCATATTAAGGAATCCTCCGATGAACGGATCAGGAAGGTCAGGGCAGACATCCTGTCTTTTGGAAATTCCTGCATGAATGGGAGGTTACACACCAAGGAAGAGTTCGAATTTGTCATATCCGAATGCGATCAGTATGAGAGATATATCGAAAGCACACAGTCAAAGAACGGGGTGGCAACGGTCACTATTTCAGAGATACGAAGGCTCTATAAAAAGAGGCTTCACGATAATTCTTTCTTGAAGGAGGGAGATTCCGATGAGGAGAAGAAAGCGTAGGCGCGGTTTTACCGACAGGATGTATCTGTATAACGTGATATTCGTGACAGCGGTGGTGATAGTTTCATTCATCGCTATTTTTCTGTCCGGGAAGATGATGATAGACACCTCTGCCATCTCCGTCATCATCCCGAGCGCATATGCGGAACTTGGAGTCCACACGGGTTTCGTTATCTGGAAGGCAAAGGCAGAGAATGCCCGGAAGTACCGGGATGTTAACACAGAGTATTTTGATGAAGACCAAGGAGGTATGGGATGAACGAAATCATTTATGAAGTAATCAGGGCGGTGCTTGTAATCAGCATCATGGTAGTCGTGCGGTATGCGGTGCCCTACTTAAAGAGCCGGATAAACGGTACTGAACTGGAGTGGATTTATGCCTGGGCGGTCAAGGCTGTAAAGGCTGCCGAGCAGACTAACTCCGGGGAGCATACCGGGAGTTATAAGAAAGCCATCGTCAAGGAGTTCTTACAGAACGTGGCAAAGGAGAAGAACCTCGCCATCACGGATGAGCAGATTGAGAACCTTATCGAGTCTGCCGTTTATGCAATGAAACAGGAGGAGAAATGATGGAGGCTTTCCTTACGAACAATCCCTGTTATAAAAAGGGACAGAAAATAAATGTCAAAGGACTTATGCTCCACTCAGTCGGCTGCGCTCAACCAAGCGCAGCTGTTTTTGTAAAGAACTGGAATAAGGCTGATTTTGACAGAGCCTGCGTCCATGCCTTTATCGATGGCAATACGGGCGAGGTCTATCAGACGCTCCCCTGGAACTATCGCGGATGGCATTGCGGAGGATCGGCCAACAACACCCATATCGGTGTGGAGATGTGCGAACCTGCGTGTATCAAGTACACTGGCGGAGCCACCTTTACCTGTTCCGATATCGCATCGGCACAGGCTGTCGCAAAGAGGACATACGATTCCGCTGTCAGCTTGTTTGCAGAACTTTGCTCCCGTTACTCGCTTGATCCCATGTCGGACATCATAAGCCACAGCGAGGGGCATAAGCGCGGAGTGGCATCCGGTCATGCTGATCCGGAACATTTATGGAGACAGCTGAATCTCCCCTATACGATGGATACTTTCAGACAGGCGGTAAAGTCAGCCATGACAGGAACATCGTCCAAGTCGGACTATTCATTGTCCGAGGCGGACATTTACGCATTCTTCAAGGCACAGGGAATGACCGATGCAGGTGTCGCGGGACTCATGGGAAACCTTTATGCCGAGAGCGGTCTTAGATCTAATAATCTTCAGAACAGTTATGAAAAGAGCCTCGGCATGGATGATGCGACCTATACCGCTGCAGTCGACTCCTCTGCCTACGGGAACTTCATCCGGGATAAGGCAGGCTACGGTCTGGCACAGTGGACATATTGGAGCCGTAAGCAGGCGCTCCTTGAATTTGCCATTAAGCAGAATGCGTCCATCGGTGATGCTCGGATGCAGTGCGAGTTCCTTATGACGGAGCTTCGCACAAAGTATCAGTCGGTGCTGAATGCCCTGACGAAAACTACGAGCGTAAAGCAGGCATCCGATACCGTCCTTTTGCAATTCGAGCGTCCGAGGGACCAGAGCGAGGCGGTAAAGAGTCGCAGGGTGGCGTTTTCGCAGGGCTTCTTCGATAAATACGCCAATGGCGCTCCTGAAAACGCGACTGTGGCCGCATCGAATTTGCCGTATCGGGTCAAGGTATCCATCCCCGACCTTAATATCCGCAAAGGTCCCGGAACGGGATATGCAAGGACGGGATACACGGGCGTGGGCGTGTTTACCATCATCGAGGAGCAGGACGGCTGGGGCAGGCTTAAGAGCGGTGCCGGGTGGATCTGCCTTAAGTACACGGAGAAGGTGATGTGATGGACAGGCTCTATATTGCAATCTGTATCATAATATTTGTCCTCGGCGCGGTGGGACCGTGGTTTGGGGAATAAGTAAAGCCTGCGGGGATAACCCCGCAGGCCTTTTTTAGTCATCAGTACGCAATCGCTAAATTGTGGAGCCGTTCATCGATATCATAGTAGTACATATATGTGTACTTTCCTTTTTTATAATCCGTATCGCCGGAACCTGTATCCATATAATTGTTAAAAATCTCTTGTACCTTGTCTGCAATGTCAAGGGCATCATCTGTACTCAAATTCTTGTCGGCCGCTTTCATTGCAGCAATCGATGTGATAAGAAAACTATCCACTCCCATACCAGATGATACAAGGACAGATTTTCTTTTGCCATTCTCATATTTTATGCCTATTGTGGCATTATTCTGTCCACTGAAATAGAGATTATATATGTATGAACCTTCCGATCCCTGCTCACTTCCAGAATATAGTTTTATCTCGACCGGGATGTCGGATTGTCCACTTGCCTTCTGCATATAATCAATAAACTCATTCTGGACATCACTGATATATTTATCGGCATCGTCTTGGAATACTCCACCAGAGTTTCCAAAGACGGCTCCAAGCAGAATGACAGCAACGACAGCAATGATGGCAATCTTCTGCCACTTCTTTCTTGCTTTCCACCAATTCATGAACTTGCCGCCAGCACCTTTGGCTTTTTCCTTGGCAACTTCAGCTTTTCCCTCTAAATCATTATCTTTAGCAAATTTCTTTGCTTTCTCTCCGGCGGCAGACATCTTTGCCGATATTTCAGCTTTTGCTTTCTGAACATCATCTTCCTGAAGACGGCTCTGTACCTTATCACTAATATCCGACACTTTTGCTTTTGCCACATCAGCAGCAACCTTAATCTGCTCCGTGGCTTTAGGTGCAGATGCGGAAGTGGGGGCAGGCGTTTCGGCTTTTGCGTCTTCTACGAACATGGCATTGAGATCCTCGAAATCGTCTCTGCCGAAGAAGCTCTTTTTTCCGCGGGTGTACTTGCTCATGCAATCATCGCAAAGCACTCCATCGTATGAAGGATTCTTTTTGCAGATAAAGCAGAGTTCCTCGACTTTGCCATCCTTTATCTGATTTAGGCGTTCGAGATATTGAACCCCTATCTGTGTTTTAAATACCTTTTTTTCATTGAAGAACTTGATATATCGAGCAGTTTGTGCCTGATCCTTCATATTGTACTTGGAACTGAAAGTGGTAACTATATCAATCTCATGAAGTAATTCCTCTTTCGTAGCCATACAATCGCCTCCTAACGATACTCCCCACTGACATTCTAAATGATAACAGCTGCTTTGTAAAAGATAGAAATATTTTTCTCATGTAAAATCTGGCGTAATTTTCGGGGCCTATAGCTTGAAGGAGGAAGCCTCCTTCGAGGAGGTTCCTATGACAGATATACAGGCACAACGGATAAAAGAATTACGAGAACAGGGATATGGTTATCGCATCATAGCCCAGGAAGTCGGGATCGACCGTGACAGAGTACGCTACTTTTGCAAGTCGAGAGGCTTGGGCGGACAGGCTAAAGAGACCTTAAAGGATCTCGGCATATTCTGTACTCAGTGCAAGAAACGGATCAAGCAGAATACCGGGCGAGGACGCAGGAAGAGGTTCTGTTCAGAAGCTTGTAAAAGAGCTTATTGGAAAGAACACGCTGATGAAGGAAACAAGCACGAAAGCGCTCTATACCACATCACCTGCGAGTGTTGTAATAAAGAGTTTGTCTCTTATGGTGATAAGCACCGAAAGTTCTGTTCGAGGGAGTGCTATATAAAGGCTCGATTCTGGGATAAATGAGTTGACTATAAAGCCTGTCAGAGTGATGTATGTAGCCAAGGAGGTGCATACATTATGGGCTTTAAGACCAAAGACAAACAGGAGGCTCTGCAGGGGCTTGAGAAACTTCTATCGCTTAAGGCGCGCTACTTGGGACCGCCGACATTTTCGTACAGAGTCGGTGATTACACCATAGACCGAAACGGATATGTGGACGGACCCTCGGATGTGATCCTTGAGGCTATAAAGAACATGATCATAGAAGTACCCGACAGGGATTCAGAGCATATCGAGATGGATGTCCTGCCTGCGGAAGTTACCGTGGCGAGTGTCCGCAATCTCATAAATATGATACACAGCAAACAATACCTTATAGGATGTGCTTTATGCTACAAAGCCTTTTATGTTCCGAGGACGCTTGTCACGAGCATAAACGGAAAAGATACCACCATGAAGGATGTCATCGATGCCATTAAGGCTTTTAGACCGATAGGCATAGAAACAGCTGACGGAGGGATAAAGATCACGGGATTTCCTGCAGGAGATGCATTCGAGACCTTGTCAAAGGCGATGATCGATTATGCAAGGGGCAGACACTATATCCTCCCGGATGAGACCATTCCCGATAATGAAAAATACTACATGAGGGCTTGGCTCGTTCGGATAGGTCTTGGCGGTAAGGAATACAAAATGCTCCGCCAGATCATGCTTAAAAATCTCCAAGGGCATACGGCATTCAGGACGGATTCCGATGCCGAAAAATGGCAGGAAAGATATTGTCACAGAATGCCGAAATAGCTTGATATTATGGGCAAACAGAGTGATAGATACAGTACGAGGATAATGCTATGCAGATCAAAGAGATAAACCTAAAGCCATCACATGATAAGAAACTCAAGGTGGCTGCGTACTGTAGGGTTTCGACCGATCATGACGATCAGGAAGATTCCCTCGAGAATCAGATAGAAACATATGAAAATGAGATCCGCTCCAATCCGGAATACGAATATGTCGATGTCTTTTACGATCTTGCACATACGGGTTACAAAGATGCCCGTCCGGGATTTCAAAGGATGATGGAGGCGGCAAGGAATGGTGAGGTCGATCTAATCATCACAAAATCGATCAGCCGATTCGCAAGGAACACCAAGATAGTCCTTGAGGCTACCAGAGAGCTTAAGGAACTGAATGTAGCGGTATTTTTCGAACTACAAAATATAAATACGCTCACATCGGCAGGGGAATTGATGATGACCATCGTTGCTGCTTTTGCGCAGGCAGAAAGCGAAGGGATAAGCACGACTGCAAAAATGGCGTATCGGCGTAAATACGAGGCAGGCATTCCCGTGCAGTACCTCGAAAGGTCTTTCGGATACAGAAAAGGTAAGGATGGTGAGTTCATCATCGAAGAAAGCGAGGCTGTTTGGGTCAGAAAGATCTATCAGATGATCGCGGATGGATACACGGCAGCAGCCGTAAAGAGGTACTTAAATGATAACAATGTAAAGACCATCGGCGGAGCCAATTGGATCGACTCCACAGTGTTTAGGCTTGTGGAGAATGAGATATATAAAGGCGATTACATCATGCAGAAGTCTTTTGTTACCGAAGACCGAAGGCTGGTAAGGAATCGTGGGCAGGTAGATTCCTGGTACATAGAAAACGATCACATTCCTATCGTGTCCAAACAACTATGGCAGAAAGCTCAGGATGCGCTTGCAAAGCGTAGAAATTACCGAAATGGGGAAATGACCATCAAGGATACCACTAAGGAGAACTACCCCTACAAAGGAAAAATATTCTGTGCAGAGTGCGGACAGCCACTTTATCCCCGAATTTACAGCAAGGGACATCGGCTCAATTGGGGATGCTCCGGACGGAAACGGTATGGTAGCAGTTACTGCAAGGGGATCAATGTCCTCGACACCGTTCTTCACGATTGGCAGATAGATGGGAACATTTACATCTATGAGAAGACCTCCGAAAAGGGGCTACGGGAATATGACTTCTACAAAGAGAGCTATTGGAAAAGGAGTCATAAGAAAAAAGAGCCACCTGTCCTGGCACACGAGCTTAACGATGAGAACTACCCATATAGGTTCAAGATCCATTGTGCCCTTTGCGGTTCAAGGCTCACGAGGCACGTCAACACGAAAAGCGGACGGGTCACGTGGATGTGCAATAGGTACAAGCATCATGGCCCCGATCAGTGTCCGGGGATGCGGATATTCGATGATGAGATTAGGAAATGGATGCCCATAGAGGCTGACATATATATCACGGAAAGGAGGACCCCAGATGGCAAGAAATATCACAGTTATTCCTGCCAAAGAGAAGAAAACAGCGACTAATGCTCCCTTGGCCACGAGCCATATAAGGCTTGCGGCATACTGCCGTGTGTCGACAGACCAGGAAGACCAGCTCCACAGCTTTGAGGCACAGGTGCAGTATTACACAGATTACATCGAAAGCCATAAGGAATATGACCTCGCGGGCATATATGCCGATGAAGGCATATCCGGCACCAATACAAGGAAAAGGAAGGACTTTCAGAGGCTGATACAGGATTGCGAGGACGGCAAGATAGATCTGGTCATAACCAAATCCATCAGCCGATTTGCGCGTAACACGCAGGACTGCCTGACCTACTCGAGAAAGCTGAAAGCTCTCGGCATCGGCATCATCTTTGAAAAGGAACACATCAACACGCTCGATGCTTCCGGGGAACTGCTCTTCACTATCCTCAGTTCCCTTGCACAGGATGAGTCGAGGAACATATCCGAAAACTGCAAGTGGGGCATCCGCAGCAAGTTCAAAAAGGGCGAGATGCATATCGATGCGTCCACCTTCCTCGGATACGATAAGGACGATAACGGAAAACTCGTGATCAACGAGGAACAGGCCCCCATCATCCGCAGGATATACGATGAATTCTTATGGGGCAAGAATCCACAGCAGATCGCTGCGGATCTTGAACGGGACGGGATCAAGACCGGAAGGGGGAACACCAAGTGGCATACAACAACCGTCATATCGATCCTTACTAATGAGAAACATAAAGGTGACGCACTCTTACAAAAGACATATACGGCAGATTTCCTGACTAAACGCCAGGTCAAGAATCATGGCGAGGTCACGCAGTACTATGTCACTGACTCCCATGAGGGGATAATCGACAAAGAGACATGGAGTGCCGTACAGGAAGAACTGCAACGGCGCACGGACTACATGGAGAAACACCACCTGCAGAAATACTCCTACGGAGATGCCTGGAGCCCCTTTATCGGGCGGGTCTATTGCGGTAAGTGTGGAGACAGCTACGGTCGACATTCTTGGAAGACCAGGAACAGGGTACAGTGGCAATGCAAGAACCATAGGGACAGTGGAGTGCTGACCTGCGATAACCGCCATGTCTTCGAATCGGATCTTGAAAAGGGCTTTGTGTTGGCCTTTAACGCCATATACTCGGATAAGGATGCCTTCATCAAAGCCAAAGAGGAACAGGTGGCAACGGGCAGCCCGCTCACGAAAGTAAGGGCAAGGCAGATGATAGAACTCATCGGACAGCCTCCGCTCGAGGGCTTCATCCCGGAAATGGCACAGCTGATCATCGATGAGGTGATCATACTCGGAGCAAAGGAATATAAGTTCAGATTCCTTGATGGGACCGTGAAAAAAATGAAAGTCTGAAGTCTGAAGTCTGCAATTCGGGACACCCTCGTGCAGACTTCTTTTTGTTTTCCCAAAACACAAGAAATCCCTTAAAATGGCGGTTTTTCCATTAAAGGGACTTCTGTAACTCTGAAGCTATCTATGTGATTTCAGCCTTTGCATTATGCTTCCTTCTTAGCCAGCTTATCGTCACTACTCTTTTTATATATGTCCTGCATCGCCAGACCGCGCAGCACACCGATAGCTGATTCCTTACCTTCTTCATTCAGTTCGCGCAACAGGCTTACGACAGTCATCTCATCCTGCGATAAGGTGTCATCGATAGGTTTAGGTGCCTCGATGATGCCAAGGAGATAGTCGGCAGAGATATTCAACATCTTAGCTGCACCTGCTACTATATCCCCCTTCGGCGTTATCCCACTCTTTGCAAACGTTGAGATGTTAGCCCTGGTACATCCGAGCTGGTCAGCGGTCGCTTGGCTTGCCGGCAGGATACCTGCTTCCTTGCAACACTTCTCGTATCTTTCATAAAAGTTCATGTTCTCGCCCTCCGAGTTCTATGTAGATAAAAATATTTAACTTCTTCATTGACACGCTAAATACATTGTGCTATCATCAACCATAGTTAAGTATATTTAGCCAGTTGATAAATCAGCTCAAAATGGGCTGGTCTGGTTAATATTGCAAAAAAAGACCAACTTTAATCATAACAAAAAAGTTAAAGAAATTCAACTACTTATGTAAATTGTTAAGCAGATTTATCGGAGGGAATATGACGGATCTGTGGAATGTAAATACCATAGCCCAGATGCGGATCTTAGGCATCAAGCAGAAGGAGCTGGCTGAACTTTGTGGATATTCCGAGACCTATCTCAGCATGGTCCTTAGGGGACATAAAGATACGCAGAAAGCCCGTGAGAACATAGACACCACACTCAAGAAACTGAAACAGGAACGAGACATATACATATGAGGATATAGCGATTGGCTGATGAGTCTGCGAAACCATACGAATACTACTCCTCCGTTGAGGAGTCCACAATTGAATGGCTCTGGTATCCCTATATCCCTTATGGGAAGCTGACGATAGTCGAAGGTGATCCTGGAGAGGGAAAGTCGACCTTCATGCTCCATCTGGCGGCACTCCTTACAAAAGGAAAACCGACGCCTGACGGACAAGAGGCACAGCCTCCTATGACTGTCATATATCAATGCCCGGAAGATGATATCTCCGACACGATAAAGCCAAGGCTCATATCTGCTGATGCGGACTGCGACCGCGTGGCTTTCATAAGGGATAACGGCAACAGGATAAACTTTGAGGATTCTCGCATCGAGAAGACGATAGAGGCAACCGGAGCGAGGCTCTTCATATTCGATCCGCTCCAATCTTTCCTGTCGCAAGACAGCGATATGAACAATGCAGGGAAGATGCGGACTATCTTAGGCAAATTGTCGATCATCGCATCGAGGCATCAATGCGCGATAGTGATCATCGGGCATATGAATAAATCAAATGGGAATAAGAACCTGTACAGAGGGCTTGGCAGCATAGACATCTCTGCCATCGCAAGGAGCATCCTGATGGTGGCGCGGGATAATGACGAACCCTCTGTCCGATATATGTTTCCCGTAAAAGCGAACCTTGCCCCGGAGGGACCGCCGATAGGTTTTCGGTTTGATCGCGATACAGGCTTTTCATGGATCGGCGTGTGCGACCTCAATGTGGCAATGGAAACTGCTGCTCCTGATTCGAGGGCAGAAAAGAGCGGAACGGCCGCGGATATCATCATATCGATGCTCAAAGAGGGACCTGTCCCAAGTGCGGATATATTCGAGCGGATGGCCAAGGTAGGCGTATCCGACAGGACGGTATATACGCTAAAGAGCAACCTTAGGATCGCGTCCGTGAAGATCAACAATGTATGGTACTGGAAACTGTGATCATAGGGACTGATATATGGCATTACGAGTAGCAGGATACACAAAGCTTGCAAAGCTATGGGAGCGCGACAGGGACGAGGCTCTTAAGATACAGCAGGAATACTATACCGAGAAATTCGGCAATGACTCTGACTTCGAGTTGGTCGGGGTCTATGTTGATATCACGGGGAATCAGCATATATACCAGCGTCCCGAGATGATACGGCTCCTTAAGGACTGTATGCTCGGCAAGGTCGATGTGATGTATGCACAGACCCGTGGCTATCTTGCCGCAAACACAAGGGAGTTCTGCTTCCTCATAAAATTTCTCTTCGATCTTAAGAGGCATATAGATATCGTGACTGAAGATGATAACTTCAACATAAACACGGGTGTCGATGTCGAAAACCAACGACGCGAGCTATACTCGATGGCCGAGAATTTCATAAAGTGCGAACCCGAGGAGTATAAAAAATGGCTGATGGCTGTCTCGGAGGCGATAACAAAAGCGTGATGGCCAATGATGGAAGGGAAGAAACGTGGATGAGATTGTAGTCAGGGAACATGAACCCTCATCGAGAAGGCAGCGTTCTAAGATGATCGATGAGGAAAAAAAACAGATAAGGGAGCGTGTCTGGGA